>Ga0209489_102441_pt1 | contig 37905 bp, 11 predicted proteins | sample SiratrowhiteBW_FD_187527 | JGI IMG/M metagenome (GOLD analysis project Ga0209489, IMG submission 187527) | Root nodule microbial communities of legume samples collected from California, USA - Siratro white BW (SPAdes) (version 2) | ecosystem: Host-associated > Plants > Roots > Nodule | place... | reverse complement strand
TATATATATATATATATATATATATATACACACACAAACACACACACAACACAAATGGGCCTAAATGGGCTTAAAATCACCTTGATTTTAGCAAATGAGAGATAACATGTGTCTTTTGCTTTAACTTAAAAACTTCAATGATTTATATGGAGTAGTCATAGAACAAGACATGGAGATTCATTAGACAACCAATTAATTAGTTTTTGGGCTTTTCAATTTTTTTTATTGTTATATTTTTAGTATTGAATGAGAAATTGATGTTTAAGATTCATTTTCTAGTATTGAATGAGAAATTGATGTTTAAGATTCATTTTCTAGGTTTTGCTTTCTTGCACTCTTCATTTTCATTTGTTTGTTCTTCGCACTTCATACTTTCTCTACTTGCATTTGTTGTTTTTAGTTTTCTTTATGAATTTTGCATTTTAATTTCTTAGTTCTTGTTGTATAGTAATGAATTTCTTCATGGTTTGTTGACCTTTGTCTATATAATTTTCTTATTAGTGTTTTTGGATCTCTATGTGCACTATTTGATTGTTATGAACTTTTAATCTTTTAACCAAATTACAATTTAAGTTTCTTGCTTCATTCTATTAATCAAATACATTATACATTTTATATTTTGGTAGTATAATAATAGTTTGATAACCATTAATATTTTTAATGTATCTCCACGAATTTGTACTTCACATTCATTGTATTCAACTTCGATCACCTCTAATTTTCTACATTTAAATTTTGTTGCATCTAAACAAATTCGTAGTTCTGCCTTTTAATTTATTGATAATGCATTATTCATCATTAAACGATATCTGATACATTCTTAAACAAACAGTCCATAAGAAGATTGTTTTATAGACAATTTAATAGTCATAGTTGAGTCTCTTTTGTATACACTTGAGTTGTTTTACATTTTCATTTTATCTTTTTGTAATTTAACATTGTGTTATATTTCATTTTTGGTTTCACTTATTACATACGTCAATCAATGAAATTAATAAACGTAACTTTTTCAAATTCCACCTATATCGACCCTACATTGCATTTTCAAGGAAAAATTAATTTTATTTAGAAACGTGATACAATTAAACGTTCATCACACTTATACTAAGATAAAATCTTAAAAAAAAAATTTCTAGAAACTAATCAACACATTATTAATTCAAGATATCACTGAATTTTCCATTATACCATTAACCTTTCTCAAACAATATCTTCATTTATTAGAATGGTAGAATAATATCAGAATAATCAAATATTTCACTCTTTATGTCATTAGAAACAACTTAGATTGTACTTAAAACCTCCACTAGTTTTGTACTTTAGTGGGTGTATCTTATGCTTTCCACTAAGTTATGTCTATCTAAATAGAAGAAAGAAAATACCACGAATCCTTATCCCATTCAATCAACCTTTTAAAGTACCTATCATACATGCCCTTTTTATAAAGTAGGCAAACATCTATGTATCTGTCTATGCACACTGCATTATCATGCAACTAAAGTTCTTCTGGATGGAAATTTCATCATGCAACTATAAAGTTAATGTCACGTATAGAATTAGGTCACTTTATGGTTCTCTTATTTGAAAGAGTGGATCCTCCTTAGATAGGTCCATCTTTCTAAATTTGATTGCTGCATAGAATGATTGGGTTATTGCCACTTTTTCAAATTGATGAATATTTTATAGGGGTGTGACACTGTAATAAGAACCATGAAGTAGTCCATTAGTGTGCTTAATTATGTTTTTAGTTTTTAAAAATTAGAATTAAGTTTATTTTGATTCCTTAAATTATTATTTTTATTTTGGTTTGTTCATTTAAAAATAAATTGATTTTATTCTATAAACATTAAGTTTGAGAGGTTAACAATATTTTAAAAATAATTTTAGTCTCTCAATTTAGTGATTTAGAGACTAAAAATATATTTTCTAAATTAAAAAAATTAATTCTTTTTATAAATTAAGCAGGTTAAAAACTAGTTTATCTTATTAAAAACATATTAAGTCAATATTATTTTGTCTGGACTTTCTTAAACTTAATTAATGATATGTCTGCTCATAATGGAGGAATTTTAATGGGAGAATTTACTATCTTACTTAATATGTGACTTTAATCCCTTAAACAGGTTAGCCTTAAAAAATTGGAGAATTTTATTTATTACTCTCTCAATGTTTTTAATTATACTGGATTTAAAAAATATGTTTATCTATCTATTGTTTTCATATTTTAAGATAATATTAGTTTTATTTTTTTAAATTATATCTTTGTTTTTTACTTAATCTTTAATTAATTTATTCTTATGTATTCGAAAAATAATAAAATAAAGAATGTGATAATTATTTTATATGAATTAAGGGTATTTTTTATTTAGATAAAAATCTTAAAAGTTAGATAAAATAGTAGATTTATTGTACAAATAAAAACTAAAGCCCAAAATCTTTCAACTGAGTGGTTGTACACTCAAGCGCCATTTATGAACAAGTGGATAGTAAAGGGGATTGAAACTGGACAATTTCCTTATCATCTTTTATTCGTATTGATATGATAAGAGAAATTAGCTTGGGAATTAATGCTTAATGTAAAAATGTACAGTAAACGATGAGATTGTTCAAATAATTATATATATTTTAAAAGAAATGTTATATATTAATAAGTTCAGAAGAATAATGGTACTACAAAAATTTGATGAAGATAAATATAGTTTTAAAAATATAATATATATTTGGGAAAATGGACAATATTTTTGGAAATTTTAGAGAGGTCGATGAAAAATCAAGGATTGAAGTAATTGGATGAACTAAAGAGTGATTTTAACTACCATTAAAGGTCAATGATTTATATGGAGTAGTCAGTATTAAGATTGGACCACATAGCACTTTGACAACTCCCATTTAAGACATATGACACATGATCAATGACATTTTTATAGTTTCGAAAACACAAAGTATACGCCACATGAACTACATATTTTAAAATTCAAAAATTAAGATATAGCATATTGTAGGAGTAGCCTTTTGGACGGTAACAATATTTGTAGACTATTTATTAGAACTTTCCAATGCAATGTCTAAAGAATTGAATATAACCAATTGGCAAAATATTCAAATGCTATATTAATAAAAAATCTTAGATTTAGTGTTTGTTGGGAGTTGAAATTCTACTTATCTCTATAATACAAACTTCTAGAATGATAATCGGATATGTTTATAATAGAAATTTTAAAAAAATGATAACTTGAATAATGATATCTCGAGTGTAATTCCGAAATATTAATGTAACAAATGTATCATAGCACTTTTAATCTTTAATACAAACCATAATATGTAGATTTTGAACGTCGACCAACCAAGTATTTAAGTGAAGCTTTGGTGTTACCTCAAGACGAACCTATTATAGGTTATAAGAAGTAACGAACAATCAGATTCATCCATATGATGATACATATGTTATAGTGAGTGGTATAACATTTATATTATATCGTAACAAATGAGAAACAATGCTTGAATGTCACAATCTTGATAAATTTAAGAGATGCTAGAGAAGGAAACTACCATAGAAGAACAAAGTGGAAGCATGTGTCACGGAAAATAAACCAATTCAACATTCACAAAAATAAAAGAAAAAAAATAACAAAAATAAAAAAAAGGTTGCAAAAAGAAATATAAAATGGACTGAAGAGATAAGAACATGCCACCTTTAAAGTAGTTCCTAAAGAATAAATGTCATGAGAATTCATCATTTAAAAAAACTTTTTAAGATAAGAACCAAAATAAGGAAAGAACTATGTAAGGAATCCCAGATATCTTACGAAAATGATTTTACATTGTAGAAAACAGGAGAAACATAATAAGTGAAGGTTGAATTTTGTTTCAAAGTTTTTAATTTTTTTTTTGTAAAGTAGTGTTTGATATTAGGTAGTCAAATGATAGTTTGTATGACAGAATATCTGTTAATGAATCAATCTCTTTTACAAAAGCTCTCCTTCTTTAATTAGCACGGGAAAAATAATATGCAAAGTATTAGATAAAGAAGAAAGGAAATATTAGTCAACATTTTAATTTGGTTTGTCTGATAATACAAACTATGTTCAATTTGTGACTAACTAGTTAAGTTTCACTAGATAGATTATTATTACAAAATATAAACGAATATTATTTCGGCTTGTAACTACTCTCAGTTAACTCGTACGGGTAATAGTTCAGAACTTAGTCATTATTGGCTAACCCAATAAGTATTCTTTAGCCACTCTTGCTAAAAATCTTGAGTATTCTTCCGAGACGTGATCACTGCTCCCTAACCCATAAGAGTATTCTTTAACAAATAACCACTCATGGTTAAGACAAATATTATCTTTGTGATCAATAAAGCACAAGTTTCTTTCACTAGAGAAGGGTTGCATCGTTCGTCGTTTACAAGATTAAGCAATCTCTACTAGCTAGCTTACTAAAGGTTGAAAAACAAAAAAAGTGTTTTTTACAAAGTTTTTAGGTTTAAAGAAAAATTGATAGAGGTTCTGCAGTTACAAATAATGACTCTTGCTCTTATTCTTTTCTTTGAAGCATGCTTTTATATAGGCATTTGAAGAAAGTAGGTGTTGCAATCCATTTTCTGATCTTTAAGTAGTTTTGAACTCTTTTTTAATATCTTCTTTTTTTTCCTTCTTCTATCCTCTGTCGAGCTTCAACGCAGAGAAGCATTGAATACACTTCGTGCATCATTAATTGATTTTCTCTTTTTCACACAACTTTTTTGATAATTGATGGTACTTATCTTCCTAGGTTGCATAGCCTTTTAGATCAAATCATGGTAAAAGTGCACATCGTACTCAGTATATAGCTAGGCCAAAGTTGACGTATGTTTGTGCTAGGATAGTTGTCGGCACTGCATCTTTAGCTAAATTCCTAAGAGATCTTTGATGTATACTTGACTTTGGCATGTATAATCTTAGAGATGGTGAAGACATTCCTACAACAATTTTTTTGATCTTTACTTTAACTTAAAAGTCTATTTGCACTTATTATCTGATCATCATCAACACATATAAAATGAAATGGAAAATTTGCATGATGATTTATCGCTTGTTAGACAAAACACTTGCATATTGTCTTTTTATTGCAACGTTTATCAAAACCAACTTAATGTTTCATCTTTTGTTAGATTAAACACTTAGTCAAAATCGTAGGCTTGGTGCAATTTCGCTTTAACAATTTCTTCCTTTTTCATGTGCTTAAAAAAATTAAGATTGCATATGGGGTTTTATCAATATAAAGCAACATATCAAGTTTTCTTAAGATATTTTCATAAAGGACTCTCAATAAAATATTTTTATTGTTCAAAACATATCTGCTTGATGCATAAAACATAGTCTAAACAGATTGAGGCAAATGTTGTGAGGCATCTTCTTTGTCATCAACTTTTTGTTGCAATATTTACAAAAGTGTGCAAGTCATATCCATATTAGATGTTCTTTTAAACTTTAGTTGTAGATCTTACCAATGATAGTTGGTTCCTCTACTCCTCTAGGCTTAAATGTCTTCTTTTTAGGTGAAAGTTTTCCTTGAGCTTGTGAACTCTTCTCTTCTCCTTCTTTTGAAGTCTCCCCCTTAAACCAATATCGTTTGTTGAACTTGGGTGCTGATTTCCTCTTCAAATTCAACATCCTTTCCTTTTCTTTCCAGGCTCCCCTTAGACAAATGTCATCTCATGATGCCTTCATCGTCTTTTTCACATGGGTTTGTCTTTCTCCTCCTTTTCTTTTCAGACTCTCTCTTCATCTAACTTCTTCTCTGTCATTTTTTAAGAATCATCAACAAATTGGTGGTATCCGTCTCTTCCGGGTGGAACACCATACGACATATAGGTAGAACCACTATAAACATTGTTTTAATGATAAGATGGTAGAAGTACTTTGTCTGCACAATGCTCAGTCTGACACTGGAAAGAGAAAACTTGATGTTAACGCAAGGTAGACATGAAACTTGTTGACATATTTGAGATGCTTCTCTTCAAGTTCAAGATCCTTTGTTTAGTTTGCATAGAACTTGAGTCTGTCCAGTAGAAACAAGTCATCAAACTTATAAAGCTTTGGGTCTTTCTCCATGAGAGAGACAAAATCGACATGTTGGCCGACTCAGAGACTCCTAGAGCAAACGATAGGATTCATTGTCTTCAACTTGAAAAACCTCTTTACATTGTAGAGGTGAAATGGTACTCGCGACTGAGGATGATCTACAATGAGCGTATAGGAGGTTACAAAAGAGATACGACATTACACTAGGCCAAAAGCAAAGCATTTGTATTGTCAATGTTGAGCTCTTTGTCAGACTTGTTATCTTCTGAATCCTTCTTCATAAAGTATATGGGTCATTGCTTGTATAGTGTAGACGTCTTCATATTCTTTTCATTTGTCAAAATCTTTGTCGACCAATAGATTCTGAGGATTGATGGGGACAATCTAAGGAATTGATTAGGACATCGTCTGCTAGACCTAAGGACTGATTAACTACAAAGAATGTGATATAACCACCATCTTAAACATATTCAAAGGAGTTTGAAATAAAAGAGCTATTAATAGGGATATGCGATGTTCTCATAGATATGTCCATTAATGTTGTATGGTCTGACTCGAATGCATTATTTGGTGTGTTGTAAAGGGGTAGTGGGTTGTGGTGGATACACTTTGAAGTGTGACTATTTACTAACATATGTGTCTAAAGCATATACTTATGAGGAGTGTTCTTCAAAAGATATTTTGATTCCTTTAATTTTGAGACAAGCAAGCTTTAAACACGAACAATTACGAAAAATGTTGTCTAGCTAAGATTTGACTATATTAGTGTGGTTACATGTGTTAATACTCAATATTTTGTTCGGTTAAATAAAATTTGTTTATAATAAATTTAAAAACTTGTGTCAATTAATTTGAAAAAATGAAAAATGAATTTTTTTAATAAAATAATAAAAAGTACAAATCTTTAAATAAAATTGTTTTTTTTACAAATACTACAATAAAAAAATAGTGCATTCTTTTTTATTAAAAAATTCAAATGTTTAAAAATATATTTTAATTTTTTATCATATTTATTTTACTTTTAATTTTCGTTTTTGAAAAAATATATAAATAAGAAAAAAGAAAACAAAAAGTTTTGGGCCCAGCCCATTTTGTTGTAACCTAAAAGAAAATAAAAGAAAGGGTGCAGAAAATCAAAATGTAAGATTTGTTGGTGCCACGAAAATCAAAACAATAAAATAATCTCACTCTCACTCTCTCTCACATAACACATCATACATTTCTTCTCATTCATCACCACCACTTATTGCACTCAGCAACTCACATATCTTTTTGACACTACCGTTAATTAATACACCTATTTAATAACTGATTTTCTAATAAAATATTATATAACAATAAAATAATAATATATATTTGTAGAATGAATGTATAAAGTGAACAGTGATATCAAACAATCACATTTTTTTTATCCATTTGGTGAATATTTTTAAATTTATTAAAATGAGTGAATTTATTTTTTAAAAGATAAATAAGTCTTGTTTAGGACAATGATTTTAAAATAATTGAAGGAAGAGTTTTCTTTTATTGAAATAGTCATAAGAAACACGAGTTCAATATTAATTTTTTTTATAAAAATCATGATAATGACATAACTTCTTGTATTTTATTTTTAAAATTTGTTTTAATAAATTGTAGTAACTTTCTTTGTTCACTACGTCCTTACATATTAGCATCTCCATATCCACGTCTACTTCCGCTTAGATACTTCCCGAAAACCCGTTTATGGCTTCCGCTGAATACAGTTTTCCCCATCAGAACCAACACACACCGTCGCAAATATATATATATATATATATATATATATATATATATATATATATATATATATATATATATATATATATATATTTATTTATTTATTTATTATTTATTTATTTATTTATAGTGGAAGATAACTGTAATAACTGGAGGTGACTCTGGAATTGGAAGAGTCGTGTGCAACTTATTTTCATTAGAGGGTGCTACTGTTATCTTCAGCTATGTCAAGCGACAGAGACATACCAAATACATACTTGAAATTATTAGAAATGATAAAATTATGATAATCGTGATACAAGTTATCTAAAGGAGAACGTATATTTTGAATGGTGAATCGTAAATTTATAAATATTTAAAAATATGACATATAAGTCATATAAATTTGTAGAGATATAATTAATAATCATAATCACATTTGACATTCATTATAAGAAAAATTAAAATTGGCCAAAGGCGACGAATTAATTCGGAAAGGTATAGTGTTGATTATTGAATAAACGCAAATAGTCTAGATTAGATCAACGCTAAAAGGAGACCACCAAATATAATTTTTAATATAGCATCCAGTTAAAAAAGGAAAAAAAAATGGAAGTAGTGTAGGCCTAGCCAACACAAAAAATAAAAAAATAAAAAAAATGAAAGTAATATTTAAATTTTAAAAGCTTTGATTGAATTTGAAATTTATAATTTTTTTAAATAATTAAAAACAAGAAAAGTAAAATAACATACTTAAATTTAAATTTAGTCTGTCAAATTAAGATTCAATTAATCTTGATTTGATAAATATTTAAAATAATGAAAAGACTAAGTTAAATATATCAGTGTAAATAAAAATATACTCGTTAAATACTTCACACTTATCCTTTTATATTCTTAAGCAAAACATTAGCGATAAAAAAAACACAATAAATTTTTATAACCAATCAAAAATAGATATATGAGCTAACAAAATACAACATTCAATTAAGGAATCAAGAAAATGTAAATGAAACTTTATATCTCAATAAATATTAAGGTAAATTAAACTTAATAGTGAATCAAGAATGATAAGTATTTAAATTTATTTTCACACAAAGCACTTATACAAACAAACAGTAGCATAGCTTAGCAAAATTATAATAGAACAATTAAATAATATGGACACAATCAATATAACTTAGTAAAGGATGTAACGGGAGTAAAGTAAAAACCGGCCAATTAAGTGGAAGTGAGCTCTATTTTAGAACTCACAATAAGTAACTAGTTTAATTTTTCCCGCTGCTAGTTATATAGTAACTAGTTTTTTCTTTTTCTCTCTTTAAGTGAGAGTTACACTTTGAACACTATAAATTACACGTTAATATTTGCGGTTAGTTCATAACGTACAAAACATATATTTTCTTTTCAATCAAAGTTGTTCTGCAAAAGAACAAAACACATTCAAAAACCTTTATTACCATGGGTACTAAAAGCCTGTCTCCCCATTTTGGGTCTTTTTTATTTTTTGCATTGTAACCAATGGCACGTTATATATAAACTATAATAAAAAAGTAAAAGAAATTAAATTATACTAATGGTTTTTCTCACCTCATTTGTGTTGACTTGTAGCATTCGTCATTATATTCTTCATTGATGAACTTTCTAGAAAAATTACTCAAGGTAACTTTGACTACAATAATGGTTAGTAACCGAAAAAAAAACATAAATGTCTTTATTAATAAAATGCCGGTTACCAACGAAGTTATCAAAATAAAATCTTGATCAAAAATAAATGTTAGATGTCTAGGGTTAAACCTTTGTTCAAGGTGTGAATCAACATGCCCTTGACCCTTGACCCTTAAAAATCCATTCTAGCCCTCTTCTATCAAGGGACATGGATATTGAGACATTGCTCAAAGAAACCTTTGTCCCACAGCCCTTACAAGAAAGCTGCATGAAAGATATGATTCCTTTGGGAAATCCTTCATCTCATGAACTCTTGCAAGATTTTCACCATATTGATCAGTTTCCATTTGTGCCTTCATCCAACAATTCAATAATCCATACCCCAACATTTGATGCTCTTGACAATTTCACCTTCACAGGTTCATCACCTGATCTAGATGCATACGAGTGCAAGCCTTTTGTGCAAGCCTCTCATGTTATGGACAATTTCCTTTATGGAAATTATAACTTGAATAACCTCCCTCAAAGGAATATTGAACTAGACATGATGGCTTCAAATCAAAGCTTTTTGCCTTTTAGCCCTCAAGAAATCAAGCCCTCCAATTTTGTTTTACCAGATGAAGTTTCAAGCATATCCCCCATGAGTTATTACAAAAGAATTGGCTTTAACAAAAACAATAAACCCTATCCAACCTCTCGAAGAACACACAAAGTTCACAAGAAGTCCAACGCAGTAAAGGGGCATTGGACAGCAGAAGAAGATGGGTAAAAAAACATGAAAAAAAAGAAAAATAATTGCATGAAATATAGTTTGTGGCCATTTACACCATGGTTTTAAATTTCGCGGTTTCTTTGTGAATATATGACTACAACTGCAGGTTTCAAAAATCAATAACAATTACAGTTGAAATAGTTGTCACAAAACCTTGCCATTTATACCATATTTGTTTACAATATGGAATTTTGTGTATTTGAATTTATGCATGTGTTTGCATGAACATGAACAGATTATTGATTCAACTGGTGGAACAATACGGATTGAGGAAGTGGTCTCATATTGCTAAGATGTTGCCCGGAAGAATTGGAAAACAGTGCAGAGAGAGATGGCATAACCATCTAAGGCCTGATATAAAGGTACAAATTTTTGTATCATATTTTATGTACACACTTTCTCTTGTTATGACATATATGTTTTGAATTTTTTTGTTCCATTATGCAGAAGGACACATGGAACTGTGAAGAGGATAAAATACTAATCGAAGCTCATGCTGAGATTGGTAACAAATGGGCAGAGATTGCTAAAAGGTTGCCTGGAAGAACTGAGAACTCGATCAAAAACCACTGGAATGCAACCAAGAGAAGGCAATATTCCAGAAGAAAGTGTCGATCCAAGTACCCTAGAGGCACTCTTCTGCAAGAGTATATCAAGAGCTTGAACTTGGACAAGAACCCCCCAAGAGATTATAGGAGAAAAGCTTCTGCTAACTATGCTAGTCCCATGAATATGAAAACCAGCACAAGCAAAGCCACTGCACCAGCTTTGCCCCAGACAGCTTTTCAGTTTTGTGGCACTGAGTGCTTGGCACCAAGTTCTGATTTCAATGTGGTCCCTGATTTTCTCTTTGGTGAGAATTTGTTTGAAGAAGGATGCAGTATCGATTCTCTTCTAGATGCTGTGCCTTGTGTTCCTCTTAAGGATGACAAAAATTTTGAAGGAAAATTGCAATGTGATTATCCTATGATGGAGGGAACAAAGCATTGTGATTATGGAGGAATAGAGTGTGTTGCAGCAATTAATATCGATGAGAATCACGTTGAGATGACAAATTTGCCACCAGAGATGTTGGAGTTTGAAGTGAAGAAGGAGCTAGATTTGGTTGAGATGATCTCTCAGATTAATGGTGAAACTTTTTATGTGTAAGCTGTGTTTTGCATGCATGGCTCCACTATGTTCATTTTACTTTTTACACAAAAGAAATGCATAGGCATCATTAGATATTAAAATTTCAGCTAAACTCATACCTTAAAGGTATTTATCATTTGTTACTTTCCTAATAATACTATAATATCTTGAAAAAAATACTATAATTTGTTTTCCCTAATAATACTATATGCATTTTACTTTTTAGACTAAAGGAAGTGCATAGGCATCATTAAAATTAAAATTTCTGCCAAACTCATATTAAAGGTGTCTCTAATAATACTATAATATATTGAAAGAAAAAATGAGTCACTTGGAGAGACATAAGCAGTAAGAAAATTTGTAAGGTAATTATGATAGTTTGTAAGAGGTACCTGCATAACATATAGCTATTTCAAGTAATTAATGTTGAAGAAAATTAAGAGGGGTGGTGAAGAGATGAATCTTGGACCCTAAGTTTCATTGTTTTCAGAAGCACCACGAGTCAACAATGGACAACAAATGCATAGAGAAGAAAAGAGAAATGTAACGCAGCAATAATCTTCAATAATACCAATATTGAGTCAAAGAAATAATAATACTAATGTTACATTGTTATAGCTAAAGCTATTGTGGTTTTATATGGGTCCTTGTTAGAGAGGAAAAGTATATTTAATGTTTTGAATTACCATAATTGAGCAAGAGAAAATGAAATGGAATCTTTCATTTCACATTTCTTTATGGAGGCAGTGCTGGAGATTTAATAACTACTAAGCTGTTTTAATTATAAAGAAATTTGTTTAACTTTTTTCATACTTGTTTAATTTCTTGTCATAAGACCTTTCTAAATTTTCAACTATTTAAATTATTTTCTTTAAAAGGGAAAATATTAGTCAAATAGATGGAATGACTAAGAGACTGAAATTTTACGAATTTAAAAGAAAATAAAAAAGGGTATGGAATTGTTGTCAAATTTAAACGTGTGTTAGATTCTCGAGTTTAAAGTTTAGATGCGTTCTTAAGATAAATATTTGAATAAAAAAGACATTTGTTATATTTAGTTGTGCTATCTTAATTCAATAAATTGTGTTCCGTGAACACCTGTAAACAGTAAATTAATTAAATTAAATTAACTGGTTTTCTTAATTTTTGTTAAGTGGATATAATGTATAAGCATTGGCCATTTAGTAAGAGTAAAAAGGTCATATTTAGGATAAAACAATGAAAAGATGAAACTTTTTTTTTTTCACATTCTCATTATTTTAAAATAATTGGTATTTCGTATTTTAAATTAACTTTTTTGATTTATTACAATTTTTATCCACTTTAAGTATAAACTTTCGATTTTTTTTATACTTTTTTTTTATTTTTATATTTTGTCACTATGGTTCAAGGATCATGGGATCAACAAAAAATCCTAGAAAGAAGTAGATATATATATACCCTAACAATAAAGAGAGAAATAGACTTAGAGTTAAACACAGATCTTATCATCAACAAGAGATATACATTTTTGAATGCTCTAATTTAGATCTACCATTTTATCTATACCACACATTTTAATAAAATTCCTCTAAATGTTTATAATTTTTTTAATAAAAATACCCGTAACTAAATCGTTAGAAAAAAAAATGGCTATGTATAATACGTTATTTATTTGAACTTTGCATGTTCCTTTATAAAATGTAAAAAGTGATTACTTTAAGTGAATAACTTAGTAAATTTATGAAATAAGATTAGAAAATGGAGTATTCCAATAATAATTCTTGAAAAATTATCAAAATTGTTCAGAAATTTATTAAAGGGTCCTGTACATACAAGACTAGAGACAATATTATTTTTTTTTTTTACAATGAAAGAAAAACACTGAAAAATTAAAACAACAATATTTCATTATATAAAAAAAATTAAATATATTTTATATTTTCTTAATTTTATTAAATCTTAAAATATTATCAGCTTATATTATTCGTCTTTTAAAATAATATAAATTTCTTCCGAAATTTATTAATTGAAAAAATTACTGTGAAAAGTAACTTTTGCTTAAAAAGGTCTTTATTAAAAGAACTAGAAGACGATTGTATTTCTTTTTAGAATAACGCAGTTGTATATTTATTTAAACATAATTTTGCTTTCTTAGTTTTATAGGATAGCAAAATTAAATAAAATGGCATATATAAGGTAAATGCTAAAAACATAAATAAAATATATAAAGTATCGTATTTTTATCATAATGGGAGTACTATTAATAAATAGTAAAATGAAACTGAAAGCAGTTAACGGATGCGTTAATTATGCCTTAATTGAGTGATTTAACGTTTTCGTTTGTTTCCTTTTAAGATTAATTAAGACTTAACACCCAACAACCCAAAACTGAATTGAATTAAATCACATGCTACCACGGTTTCACAACACAGGTACGCGAGACATTAATAAGAATACGTTAAATAAGCTGTATGGAACATTTGAATGCTAAGAACTATAAAATTATAAAATAATAATAATAATAATAAGGTATATGTGCGTAAAGTATTTATTGATAGGGTTGAATTCATTTCACTAAAACCATTATCTAATTTCATTAGAATCATTTGAATGAAATTGGTTCAATCTACGTATTTTTTCCATTACATTTGAAGTTAACAAACTTGATTAATAATAAGTCGAATCAATGAGTACTCTTAAATATAAATTATTTTATGCTTAAATTTTTTTTCTTAACATATTTTGATATAATCTTTGAAAATTTATATTGCAGATATATTTTGATTAAATAATGCATTTGAATAAATTAAATCGAAACAAAAATTGATGCAAAGTTACAACTAGTTTTTGACGAATTAGATGTTGGAATTCAACATTGTGTAAGACTTATTCGTTTGTATGTAAGAATGAGGTCTTAAAAAAAATATTGTCCTCTTTATAAGAAACAGAAACTAGAGACAGAAAGTTTATAGTAAATTTATCATTGAAATAACCAATGGAGAGAGTTGTTTAACATAATATAGAAATGTATAATTTGCAAAAGAAAAAAGGTAGTTTAAGAATTATGAATAATTATGCATTAAAGATGTCTAGACAAAAGCACTGGTACAATAAATAAAGAAAGAAAATGATTATATTCCAAATGTGATATGGAATGTGTTTGTCCAACACACAATGACTTTCTGAATAGCGTTTTTAGAATTGATGGAGACTTTTCTGGAAATTTGGGTGGTTGTATTCTGGAGTAGTGTTTCCAGAACCTAATCTAGTTCATTCTGAAAAGCGCATTTCCGAAAATAACATAAACGGGTTTTCGGATGAAAACTTCAGAATATTTCTGGAAGACTAAATGCAAAAGGTTATCGGGGTAATATGTCTTCTGGAAAGTGTGTTCTCAAATAGAATATTTAATTTTCAAAAAGAGAAATGCAAAATATTAGTTCAGATTTTTGAAAAAGTAATCCTATAATTAATTGTGTTTTTTCATTAAGGAAATCCTATTTGGAAATACAAAATTACAGTTTTGGAATTTCCTCTAAAAAAATCTCAATTACTACCGAATTTCTCTTTTCAAAAATTAAATTTTATATTCTGGATTCATTAATCCAGAACAATGGAAATTGTCGTTTTTCTTAACTAGACTTGATTTTTGGCAGAAATTGATTAAGATTTTTCCATGATCATATCAGATGAAATTATGTTTGTGTCGGTCTAGAAGTTGTTGATATAAATTATTATATAACTTGTTATATTTTGGATAATGAATGTAGGATACATGATTATATACATGTTTCCTCTAAAAACTTAAATAAAGTCTTTTTGTATAATATATTTTACATTGTTTTCCAAAAATTAAAACATTTTTAACACATGTTATCTCCTTGTACAAGAGCTGAAATATTTGATAATTCTTGATAAGCTACCAAAACCCTTTCTTGAGTTCAACAGGTTTGGTGTTATGGTACAGTAGCTTTCTATACTTTATGTGTTTTATAGGTTTTCAATAAGCATAAGCATTCTTATTTGAGTGAATTCCATATTGGATGTGAAGTGTATATGAAATTCTAATCTTTCAAAATTAGTGGAACAATGGAATTAAAATTAGATGTGGATTTAAATATAATTAAACCTGAATACAAAATCTGTTCTCTTTCTCTCATCTTTTCTCGTTGCTCAATACTATTCACATTTGTTTCAAAAACTGATAATTTGAGTGATTCAATGAAAAAGCTAGGTTCGAAATTTCAATCTTTTTAATACCATTTCAATCCCCTTGTGATAAGATATTGTCTTCTATTTATTAATTGAACAACTTAAGAATCCCGTAAATCGATATAAATATATATATACATGTGTGTGTTTATGGTAGCAAATATTTACATAAATATTTGGTGTATTTCTTTTTGCAAATCGCATTACCCTACCAGAACATATAAAAACCGTAGGTCTTGGACTTATATTTTTTTCTTTTGACTCATTTTTGGGTCTTCTCTGTACCATTGTTGTGGTATTACTTATTATACCACTTGCTTTCTTATATATATTTTTCTTTGCTGATTAAGAAAACCCTCCAGAACATATCTTGCTTGCGGAAGCCACAGTGCAGAATTTGTACACAAAATAGTGGTGGTTGCATCTCAAATCTCAACTAAACAGTTTAAAACAACCAGAACTCAGATGCAACTACATTCACAATTTAATGCCCAGGGATCTGATAAAAAGAATACTCAGTACGTAAATTTGTACATAAAAAATATTGTGGTAGTAGCCTCTCAAATCTCAACTAAACAGTTTAAGACAACCAGAACTCAGATGCAACTACATTCACAATTTAATGCACAGGGATCTCATAAAAAGAATACTCAGTACGTAATATTACTGACAGTTAACGAGGCCCATTTCCCAATCAAAACTTGCAGACATTAAAAAAATTTATGGCTATACATACGAAAATGATTCATTAAAAACACACCTTGCCGAGGTATTTGACCAAAATATATTTCTTTCATGGAGCAAAACCAATAGGTACTTACTCAGACATAAATAATGAAATCCACAAGATAAAAAAAGGACAAGCGAGGGTAAATAAAGGTAATCCTCATATTCTCCATGTCGCCCCTACAAAGAAATTAGAATTGCTGGTTGCAGCTATTTGGCTTTCCTTGATGCAACTAACAAAATTTCACCATTGAAAATTAAGCTGTTTTTGGCTTTGACTTAATTCGCTTCACCCTTGAATAGAGGAACACGCCAGCAAGAGCTACAGCAGTTCCTGTAGAAAAATAAAATAAAAATATTAGCAACGGGAGTGGATAGAAATATTGAATATTTAAGAAATTTTCAGGACAAATATCCTCAAATGTTTTCCAGTTCAAACCAGAAAGAAGCAACTTTACCAAAAGCATTCACAGGTGAAACAGGCGTTTGGAAGAAAATGACAGAGCTCACAATGACCACAACCCGCTTCACACAATTGCCCACAGAGTGGGTAACAGGTGATACCCTTTGTAATATCATATAAGACACCTGCAAGCCCATTCACAGAAAACCATCAGTATATAGTTCCAGAAAACAAAACCATTTAACTCTTCCAGAACGGAGCCATGTAAACAGTTATAGCACAAGACCCTATCTAGGGCATAGCAAGCAAGAAGCAACGAGTAGAATCCTAATTTATAACTTGGCTTTTTATTTATATCAAGAAAAAGTATTTATTTCTTAACAACCCAATTCTTCAGATAAAACAAGTCATCATTCTAATTCAATAGTTAACAGCCCGATAAGTAAATACCCCTTTGCACGGACATAACAGAATACAAACACATAATATATCTCAAAGCATAATAGTTGCACTGTCGCTTAACTTCTCTAAAATATTCTTCGTCGTCTAACTACCATGAGAGTAATACCAGAGAGTTTAATCTATTTCTATTAGTACTACCTTAACCATTTCACATCAGACAATTTACTGTTTCCGAATAAGGAATGGTTAATTCTATTCAATCTTGCAGTCAAAAGATAAAAATGTCTGGGAACCACATAAAAACACTATTGAACAGAAGTTGATGCTGGAGGGTTCAATCTCCACTAGACCAGCTACCCCCCTCCCTAGCCAGATGCTAGCAAGTTGCAAACTTGCAACTTCAAAACATCCCCAAAATGTAAAAACATATAAAGGTGCACCATAATTCATAGAAAAGCGATGCTCACTTGTTGATACGCATGGAAACAGAGTGCAGCAAGAAGAGATCTGATGTAAACTTGTTTAACATTTAACCCCTGTCAAGAAAGGTGCATTAATACTAGCAAACTCAACACAATTACAGATTTGATTGCAACAATGATAACGACAATAGTATCTATTTTAACCATCAAGTCACTCACAGCAGATTGCAAGTAAGCAGGGGTAAATTTCACACCCTCCATGAAGACAGCCACTGGTGCTAACAAGAAGAAGGACAATACTGTTATTATAGAGAAGAGAGTAATATTGTCCATATCCTGAGAAGAAAAAATTCATCGTTATTTCCAATTAAAATACCCTTTGAAATGCAAAGATGGATATAAACAATGAAATACGTCAACATTTGGAAGTGGTCACAGATCATATTACCGCTTTGTTAACCATGGCCTTTTTGCTAAGAACATTACGGGATTGATTTGTCACATTGGAGGCCATTGCACTCCAAAACCCGGCCCTGTACACCATTCCACCAAAGCATATTACAAATTGCATGACCAAAACTTCTCTTTTCAAATCCCATCAACTAACCTGTCTTCTTTTTCTAGAAGGAACAAGGCAAGGAGCAGACATCTTACCAATTGAAAGAGGCCTCGGTAACAGACGCCAGTGCAACTCCACCAACAATAGGCACAAGGGAACCAACCACCCACGGTGTAGGAAACTGTATGAGCGAGAAACAAAGAATAATATACAAGAAAATTAATTCTCAATGTACCAGATATTTCTATTTTTCCTTTAAAGGAAAGGCTTATAATACATAACAATTCACAAACAACTTTATCAGAAGAGGAGTGTTAGCAACACACTCTCTCTGCTGCTCAATATCCTGTTATTAAAATTTATTCCAAACTACAAAAATCATCATAGATACTCACAAAAATTTGTCACTTTTCATCAATTTTGATTAATAGTAAAGAATGTGTTAGAAAGTGTGACACTAGCATTTCTCATTCCTCAGATGAAAAATATACCAACATAATAATTATCGTCAATTTCATGAACAAAAAGACAATTCAAACGACAGCACAAGCCGTTAACAATCATAGTAAAAAATTACTTTAGATTAATCCCATTAAGGAAGACGGTTTGAACATATCTAACCTCTCCAAGGAACATGGCAGAAAGGACCACTGAAAAGAAAGGCTCCATGGCCTTGATTGTGTGAGTGAAAGACACGGCCACCTTCCCAAGACTCATATTAGTAAAAAGATTCCCCAAAGTATGCACCGCAGCTAGCGGCAAAATGGCTCCAAGCTGCCACAGATAATCGACCTTAGCAACACAAATCACAACAAAAAAATAAACAAACAAATTCAACACGGGAAAGACCAAAATACCATAGCAAAACTGAGCTTTGGTCTCTTGTAGAGATTCAAACCCCACATAAACGACACGAGCACAGTCCCAACGGCAAATTGGACAACAGTCACAGTTACCGGATAATGAAACGCCTTCAACACCTGCACACAACAGGAAGCCAAAACATGCACACACATTATGTCAAAATTAAATTCAAATCCTCATCAAACAAGCATTGCCGTATACAATTTGTGAACATTATCACAGAATTAAATAAATTCAAGTTATCATTAAAATCAACACTGATTAAGGAAGTGAAACTCTAATTCCAGCAAAAAGATCCACACAAAAAGAGAAACACGTGCGGAAATGCCTTTAAGTTCTGGTTATTAATAACGACAAATCTAAGGGCGTGTTTGGCAAATGATAACCTTACAGCAAAATCGTTTTTAAATCATGTTTAATAGAAGGAGAGATCTGGTGAAGGACCTGTTTGTTGTAGATATTGAAGTAGATGTTGAAGAGGTACCAGAGGCCAAACAAGGCGCCGAGCTCGAGTGTTTTGAAGAGCGTACTTTGGGCAGGCTCGCTGTCGGGAACGGCGTTCTCAGCGGCGCGCGGAGGGGAGGGAGGGAGGGGGCGGAACTTGAAGGAAGAGGAAGAGGAAGGGGAGAGAGTCCAAGATCGGCGCAGGAAGGAAGTGGAAGAGGAGCCATTGGAGTTGACGCCTTCTGCGTGTTTGGCGAAAAGTCTGAGAGGGAGGGAAGGTCTAGAAGAGTTTAGAGAAGTGTTGCGGAGAGGAAGAGAGAGCGAGGGAGAGAGAGTGAACGCCACGCTCTGCATTTTCGAGATCTGAGAGAGACACAGAGAGACAGAAGGAATGGAAAGAAACAAACGGAACACAAGAGAGTCTAGGTTTCTCTTGTGTTGCGGTTGGTGGTTGCGATGTGTTGTCGGAGGGTTGTGATGTTAAGTTTAGCTTTTAAGGAGAAAGAGAGGGAGAGTTCTTAGGAGTGTCCGCCACCACCAAAGGTTTTGTTTGGTGTGAGTTTGTGAGAGGGAGTGTGTTGAATGAATGGGAGTAGGTGGATCTTTTTTGAAAGAGAAGATACTTTTGTTTGGGATCTGAAAATTAAATGAATAATTAGTGAAAAAAAACTGAAAAAAATAAAAAATAATATTTATACTAAAATATGGAATATGCTTGTGACTGATTCCATTTTTAAAAAAAAATATAGTGAGGGCTGAAAACATTTTTTTTAACACCTTTTATTAATGTGTTTTTGTTCCTTTTTAACTGCATTTCCGGCTTAAGTATAATGAAAACACCACATAAATTTCCGTCAGTTTCTATTTTAAATAAATAATATTTCTTTTACCTAAATTTGTGCCAATTTAGTTCAAGACTATTTTAACATTAATATTCTTAACCCATTTTTGATGCTTCAGATATGAGATTGTCCTATGTAACCCAAGTGGGTTGATTTTGCTATCCGATCAAGTGGTGATTAATTAATGAAATTGGGATAGAAAGAGATCTAAGTATTACTTACAAATATTTTGGACAATTAAATTATGAATTTAAATTAAATGTATGGTAGTGTAAATATTTTTTTATACTTTCTTCAATGATATGTATAAATAATAATAATTTTTAAAACTAAAAAAATATTATTTATTTGTAAATTTACTGATTTTTTTATTTTGAAATTTAAAGTTAAAATAATCTTATAACTCTCACTATGATAGCATTTTCTATCGATTAAATGTTAGAACCCTAATAAATCCTCTTATGCGGTTCTGACTGATTGTACAATTCCATTTATTGTTGTATTTGCCGTAGAACAATGTGAACCTCTGGAGTATAAATCAAATGATATATCTCCTTAGTTTTTAACAGGGTTAGGTTTGTCTTGTGTATGTTCGTGTTAATTTTCATATTTCTCTTGGGCGCAATGAAATATTTATTAAAAAGAGTCTCATTACTTTAGTTAAGTGTTTGTTACATAACTTCAACTATAAAGTTTGTGATAAATAAACAAGAATTTATTGCACCACTCCAGTACTACTATAATTAAAAAAATTAATTATAAATTTATGTAATGAATTAAAATAACTACAATAATAATAATATTATCATAGATTGCCATATACAAATTGAAGATTGTGTAAAAATATATTTACATGGCTAATATTCCAATTAAATTTCTAATAAAAAATAGGAACAATAACCTTAATTTCATTTAGGATTACATTAAATGACATTTTCAAGAAAAAGGTGTATTTGTCCATCTAAAATAAATCCTGTAGGAAATGGATCATATCATCTAGTTTTATGTGCAAGTGAAATAGATTTTGAAATTCATCTCATGAGAAAAAATAACCATGATTAAAATTGAAACTCTTGTAAATAAAATTTGGCATTTTTGTATTTTTTTCATTATTAAATACTTCACAAAATCATAACTGGTACGATCGTTAGTAAATTTTATTTCCTAAAAAAAATATTATATATATATATATATATATATATATATATATTTATAAAAAAATACGTATCCTAAAATTATCTTAATTGAATTTATGTTAATTAAATTTGTAATAATATATCATAACAAAACTTACAAAGTAAAATAAGAATTTGTAATAGCATTGAAAATGTTGTTGATAAAATATCTTTCCCACTATTTTTCATTCATAAAATTTAAATTTAAATGCTTGATTAAATTTAAAATCTCTCATAAATTTAAATATTTTTTATTAAAAAAATATTTCATCGAATGTCTAAAGTTTTTATAACTTTTCAACTGAGTCATTATTATTTTATTTCATTATTAATTCCGCTAACAAGATCTTTAGCTTAAACCACATAACTTTATTTAAATGATATTGTATTGTATTATTATTTTAGTACAGTAACTAATATGCATCAAACATCATAAAAAAATTAAAATTTTCTTGTTCTTGTCATGTTATTGTCTTTTCTTTCAAAGAAAATCACGTTTTTATCTTATTATATAATTTTAAAGACAAAAACAGGTCTTAATATTATTAATACAAACGATTACACGTGACAGGCGTAACTGGTTAAGAAACAAGAAAAGTGGTTGGTGAGAGTTGTTGAACTTATTACGTCTAAATGTCACTCGCTATCAATGGCTGCCACTTTAATATACCTAATTTTCTGCAGCCAGAAGAACTTCTATTTGAAGATTTTCAGCAAAATTCCACTTTGTACAGCAAAGGGAAAGGGAGGAGGAAGAGTAGATGAATCTCTATCATATTTAATGTTCTAAGAAAAATATTAATTATATATAATATTAAACTCTTTTAAATAAATATGAGTTATAAGAAACAGTTTCTTTGAAAGAATAAAATTACACCAAACATCTGTTATCTCTTATCTCTGTTGTCTTTGACCAATAGCACCATCTTCGACATTAACTTGTAACATGATTGGATTTCAGTTACAATTTCAAATCATGTTTTGAGCAAAAGTTTTAAGAAATAATTTTTTTAAACACTCAATTACCATTGTTGTTAGTGTCATGTGATATTGTTGATGTTCGAGTTAGTGTCGACCTTTATATTGATGGACAGAACAGAACATAGAAAAGTGAAGAAAAAATGTCATTTTCTCAGATTTTCTGTTTGATATGGTAGAGAAAATGTAAAATAAATAAAAGCTTTTGGAGGAACATATAGATAAGTTGACACACTAAAATTTATTGAATGGAGATTTTAAAATATTTTATATAAAAACAAATACTAAAAATTTTAAATATTTTTTTAAAAATTAAAAAATTAAGATTTTATAATTTGAATTTTTAAGATTAATATAAGGTATGAATTATAAGATTTTAATATATATATATATATATATATATATATATATATATATATATATATATATACATAAATTTAAAGGATTTTATACAATTTTAGAAAAAAAATTCACAAATATTATGTACTTTTACCTATTAGAATATTCTATACAATTATGTGAATTAAAATGTATTTTACTGACAAGCCATGTTGATATTATATAAATCATCCAAGATAGAAAAAATATAAAAAAATATTTAATACTAAATAATTATTAAAAATAGTAAACAATTTTGTTATTATCATTAATTATCATAAGTAGATAAAATGTTAGAACATTAAGAAGAAAATAAAATGTGTGAAAAGGGTACGAGCTTGATAATTCACTATTAATAGTAAAAGTGAATTCAACTTCTAAATAAAAAATTTCAAATATATTAACAAATTAATTTTTATGTCTAATATTTCTTTTTTTTTAATATCATAATTTGACATGACATAATATGAAATAATTGACTAAAAAATAAGATAAAAAAATTTATATAACAAGTTGAATAATTTTAACTTAATCTTAATTTTATATTTATCATTTACTTATTATTTTCTTTTGTTTATTTATTGATTTATTTGAAAATGAGTATTTATTCAGTGCTATGTTCAATATTGGTTATTTTCAATACTTTAAATTAAATTTAAAAAATAATATAACATTTCTTAGGAAGAATTCAATCTAATAAGAAAAAAAATTATGATAAGAATATTCATTTAACTTAACTTTACATCTAGAATATTTTTAGCTCGACTTTGTAACTTGAGTTTCTTTAACTTCAATTCATGCTTTAAATATCTCTAGCTCAACTTCACTTATTAAGGATCTTTAACTAGGTGTTGCAGTTTAAGCATATATCTAGTTTAACCTTGTGTCTTGAATAATTGTTTATTAACAAGTCATTGTGCTGGTACAAAAAGTGTAAGCATCAAACTTCACTATAATAAAGGATATTGAGTCATAACATTGAGTTATACTTAATATACACATTAACTTATATTATATGAAGTTAAAAGGTAAACATCTTCACCAAATCTAAACATTAAACTTCAAACTATAATTAAGGTATTGAACCATAACATCGATTTATACATAGTATATGGTTTGCACTATACTACAAATTCAAAAGATAAAAACCATGTTATATCAAGTGTAACCATCGTGTTTCACTATAACAAAAGACATTGAAACATAACATCAAGCTACATCTACCATAAGAAAATTGCACCAACTATGTCAATTCAAAAGATAAACATCATATTTTTACTAAGTGTAAACATCAAACATTACTTTAATAATCACATTGAGTCATAATACAACGTTATACTAAGCATAAACAACTAACTATGTTATGCATTTAACCATAACATCTAATTATACTTAAGTACAAACATACACCATGTTATTCCAAAACTTAACATAACATAATTTAAGCATTACCATATATTCTTGTTAATTATAATGAGTTTATTTGAAGAGTAGAGCTACTCACTTTTATGTTTCTAATATCAAAGTCAATCATTTTTATAATACTAAACTTAGTTTTTTTCACCAATTCTCAAAGTTGTCATTTCACATTCAAATTGAGTTATTATCATAAGTTTGTTTCCTAAACTTAACTTTTATAATATGCCAATTGTATATATTATAAGAAACTTAGACATCAAGTTGAGTTATTCACACAAAGATCAAATCTTGAACTTGGTTTTTCAACAAGTTCTCACTATTGGTACTTAAAAAATTTTCATGTCTTTTATTATACGTTATTTGACTCAGATTTTTTTGGTTTATTAGACTTGTTCACTAAGTGACATGATATCTTAAGACAATTCTTCGGAAATCAAATACAATCATTTCAAGGGTTTCATCATTTTAGGATTCATGAAAACTCATTATCAAGATTGATTGTTCAATTATATCTTTTATCTCTCTCTTCATGGACTCCAATCTTGTTCTTCTTGGCCCAATTACCTCCTATTCATATATTTGACAAAATTAATGGGATTTAGAATAAAAAATGATTAAAAACTCAAGTAACCAATTATTTATAACAAAAAATAAATTAAAATAAAAAATATGAGATTTAATAGGTTCCAAACTTAGAAATAATTGATTTCATTATGAAAATAAGCTCAAAATTATCATATAATTTAACTCTATCAATAAAAGAACTAAGGGAGTTGTAATCTCCGAACCTTCCAACACTCCAGTCATTCCTTTATGTGAAAAGTCTCGATATTCTAGTACATGAATTTTCTTGAGAGAATGTGCTAAAATCTAACCCTATAAGAGGCACCACAAGCTTAATCATAGGGACACTTACTGGCTTAAAGTTACAACTTTGAACTAGAACAATTTTGTGTCCATGGGATAGGTAAAATTTTCATGCCTCCATGAGACAACAAAAACAAAATAATGAGAAACCAAAGACAAATAACTCAACCCGAAGAGGATGGCCATGCTCCAACTTTACAACAAATCCTTAATACCAGGTGAGAATTGCAGCATGACAATGTAGAGGCTAGAGAAAGAGCAAAGGAGGTTGAGATCCTAAATTGGTTAGAGACTGACCTTATAAAGCAACATCGATCTAGCTCGACTAGAGCATTGAAAGGTTGACTATAGTCAACACAGACCCTAGCCCGACTAAAGGTTGACCTTATTAGGCAACATTGACCTAGCTCAGTTGGAGACTGGCCTTATTAGGCAGGATCGACCTCAACTCAATTGAAACCTAACTATAATCAACATCATAAAACCTAATCAAAATTGTTTAAGATTGTTTGTTATGATTATTTTAGATTGTTTGTTAGGAAAATTATCTATACTGATTTCAATGATACTAAGTCTTTTCATCCTCTGGGCAAGTATATTTAAATTATTGGTAATCAAAATTTGAGTTTTTTTTTTTATCTTATTAAGTATTTAGAAGGATTCTTTATTTTAATTAGAAAATAGACACTTTATATCAAAATATATTATAAGACAAATAATGTAAAACACCAAGGTAAAAACTATTAAATTCAAGTCATTACAAATTTAAACTAAATAAAAAAGGGTGAAACTCCAAACATTTTCTCTTTCTCAATGAGTTTTCCATCAACTACCACCTTGCAAAGGTCTATGGCCAAAAGTTCAAGGGACGGATAGATAGCAAGCACTTGTTCAATAGTTATCTCAAAGCCTAAACCAAAGGATCCAATAATCTCATCTTTCAAAGATTCCTTCACGACTTTTCACTCATTTTCTTTGGCGATCTAATTCAAACACGACTTCTCCAACTTGTCTTCTCTTTCTTTTAAACATAAAATTTCGTCTTCTCTCTCTTTGCTATGAAGGGATAAGTGTATAAGGTGATAACCAATTCTAGGCCACGAGAAATGGCACAATTGAAAACCTTTTCATATGAAACGAATCATTTTAGAAGCTTTTGGGTTTTTTGTTAGACAAACTTATTCACCTACTCAAGTAGAGGCTAAAGGACTATGTACTATCATAACTCGGTCAATGACCCATTGGGTCATAAGATATTTTGAATGGGCTGATTACTCATAAGATGAATCTTTAGTTAACAAGAATGAAAAGTTTAAGATTTGAACACCAGATAACTCAATCAAGACTATAAATCACCTATCCAACTATCCATATTAATAAGGATAATTTGCTAACAGAACTAGAATTGTTACAAATAACTTATGAAGGTAACAACCACTAATTTTCTTTTGTTAAAATCTCGATATTATGGTACATTAATTTTTTCAAGAAAAGGTGTTAAAATCTATCCCTATAAAAGACACCACAAACTTAATTAAAGAAACACTTAAACTTAGTAACTTTTGAACCAAACTAATTTTATTACAAATTAATAAGTCAAGAACTAACATACAAAAATATAAAATATAAAGTATATATATGAAAAACAATATTTTAAGAAATCATATTAAATGGAAAATATTAATTTACGTTTAGAAATATAAGTGAAAATATATATTTTCATTATAATTAAAAGTATAATATAAGTTATAAAAGTAATAAAATGATAAGTTTTTTTATAATATTATAATATTAAAAAAGAAAAAGTGTAAAAAAATGATGAAGTGAGGCAAAACTCATGAAACAAACTATAAAAAAAAATAAAAAAATAGAAGGTAAACATGTTTCTATATATAAGAAAACTAGATGAACTGTCTCAAAATACATTTAATGCTATATAATCAATTTATATAAATATTCGTAAAATAATATAAAATTTCATATAATATAGAAATAAAAATATATAAGATTATATTATAAATTAAAAACTTAATTAAGTTTTAATTATTTTATTAATTTAAGTATGCTTATTAAGAATTAAAAAAAATTGTCCAAGTGTTCAAAATATTTTGATTTGAGAATTTTACCAAGTAATTTTTTTATGGGACGTGACTGTCATTAATGCTTTCTGATCTCCAATTTAAGGATCAACTCTTTTCTCATTGATGAACTCAATTGTTCCTTTTCAAGAATGACTTCACCATTAATAATATCAACCTTGGACCTTTAATTAATCCTAAATTAAATTTATAAAATGGCGTGATTTTACAATATTCCTCAACAATAAGTGTGCTCCTCGTCCAAATCGAAAATCCCCAAAAATACGCAACAGCTAAATTAGCATCTCACTCTCAGATATTTAGGATTTTGTATTTATTTATAGCACGCAGACAAGAATCTATGATCAACCGCAAAAAATGGTTTCAGAACCAAATAGGTAAATAACCGCGGAAATCGTGCTAGCACACAGCAATAAAAGTGCTGAAGGTAACAATCAATATCTGATTCCGTTCTACTTTCGCAATCTGATTCGATTTCGAAGCTGGGGATTTTATTCAGACAAAAAAAATTTGAAGGAGAAAGATGCAATCGTTGTTAAGCGCGAAGACATGCGTGGGCGTGCGGTCACCGGTTGTAGCGAACTCCGAGGAAAGGAGTACGAGGAGGACGATGCAAAGCTTGAATTGTAGGAACAGTCGGAGTTGGAGGAATGTGGTTGTGTCATGCGGTTCGGAGAAGAACGGGAACGATGGAATTGGCGCGAGTGAAGGGTGGAATTCGGGTTCGTTTTTGTCTCCGAGTCACAATTACGCGATCTTGAAGCACCGGATGGAGGTAGCGGCAAAGTCCGAGGTTAGTGCTATTGTGTTTTTTTATTTTTTTTTTGAAAAGAAAATGGATTTTTCATGTTTTATCATTGATGTGGCTCCTCGGTGTTGGAAAGAGGCTTCTTATTGAATTTGAAACGGTGGTAGTATTATGAAGAGGCTGCAAGGATTCGTGACTCGCTCAAATGCTTCGAGGACGAGGTTCCTGTTCTGCGTCTACGGAGGTTGTTGAAAGAAGCTGTTGCTGACGAGAGATTTCAGGTCAATTGTCGTTTTTAAACCAATAATTTTGCATATTGATTACTATGTTTCTAAGACCATCTTTGTCCATGTCATGTTCCAAGTGTGATGTTCTGTTCTTCTGCTTATGCAGGATGCAGCTAAATATCGTGATCAGCTCAGAGAAATTGCTCCACATTCTCTCTTAAAATGTTCAAGTGATTCTACAACCTTGGTATGAATGCTAGTTACTTTTACAAACAATTACTTTGTTGTGAGCTATAGATAGTTCTTTCTTGGTAAAATGTCTTCAGGGATTGGTTTTCATTTAACTGCATCAGTGAAGTGATTAGTTTCATGCCAAGTAGCCTTTTGTTTAGGATTCAGTCCCTTGAAATAATCTCTAATCGAATCCCAAAACACCTGAAAAAATATATTATTTTTTCTATAAACTCCTAAAGGAAAGAGATGATGAATTCATTTTTCATGTGGGCATCACATAATTGTAAAATAAGAAATGGAGTTTCAGAGCTTATTTTGAACTTGTTCAGGGAATTCGGGTACAAGTTAAGAGTGCATACTTAGAGGGCAGAAGTCAACCAACAGAGGAGGTATATTATTTTGAATATAAAATAAGAATTACCAATAACACAAACCGCCCTGTTCAACTTCTCAGAAGGCACTGGATTATAACTGATGATAATGGAAAAACTGAAACTTTCTGGTGAGTTAATTATTCGTATGTTCCTTATGCTTTTCAATGGTGTTTTTCATTTTCTTTTATACTCACGTGGATTCAAGTTTAATGTAACTTTTGCTACTTTCCACGTGCAGGGGAATTGGGGTTGGTGGTGAACAGCCAGCGATATTTCCTAGAAGTAGTTTTGAGTTCTCTTCTACATACCCTTTAAACGCACAAAATGGTAGAATGGTAAGAAATTTTCTTTTGTTTCTTATTTTTCTTCTGTGAAATAGTCTCATCCAGTGGGAAAAATACTCTCTCTTTTTATTTTGTTTTTTAAATTTAAGAAAGTTAGATTATTAAGGTTCATTTGGTTTCTTAATTGAAGGCAGTACCCTTGGCATATTGTTCATTGTGTTTGGTAATGTCACGTGTGTCAAATAAATGGATTAGATGTTCAGATGACATTGTTAATGCTGAGCCCTATATAGCAGAAACTTGTAAATGATATGGGGAAAATTTTAATTGTAATAACATCTATTTATATTTTTTGAAATTACATTTACATTCTATGTTTTTATTACTATTGTAATGGTCTTGTTATTTAAGTACAAGTGCAACAGGTATAATGTTTTTAAAATAATGGAGAAATTATGTAGAATTTAAAAGAAATCAGTTTGTCAGTATAACCACTCTTATCAACCCTCAAGATAGTATTTTGAGAGTAAAAATTATTATCTTTATAGAAAAAATATATTTTTAGTCCTTTATACTTTGGGTAAAAGGTTGTTAATATTATGTTACTGTCATATCAAATGAATTTGGTCTTAGATGAATCACGTGGGGTTTAGTTCTTTTTTCTATCAGAATTCATTATATTTTTTAGACCAAATTTATCAATAAAAAAAATGTAAGAATGTTGACTTAGGTTTGATCAAAAGTGCAATAATTAAAAACATATTTCTCTTATTTGTTATGTCTTTCATTATTTGACCCTTCTGAATGTTCTGAGTCTCTTATCTTCCCATTGAAGAGAAAAGCAGATATTTAAATCTCATGTATAACACAGGAAGGTGACTTTGAGCTGATACATTGTGATCGACTAGGTCCAAGAGCATTTAACGTGGCCGTTGCCCCTTTTTCTCTCTCTCTACTTGGAGATGATGATGATGATGCTGAAACTATCTGAGGTACAATTGCACCATCACCTTCTCAGGTTGCATCACATAAGCATTGGGAGCATCTTCTCACAGCCATATCAAGAAATTAAAGCTCACTATTTGCATTTTCGGTTTGTGGAATGAGACATTGTAACTGTTTTGCTGTTCAAATTTATGTTATATTTTATTTTCTTGTTTTGGGACAGAACCTTACAAATGTATATTAATTTTCCTGTGTACAGAACTCCATTACTACTAAATATTAGTTTGTTGCAGTTTGTTAGTAGTTGATAGTGGTTACTTACTTTCTCCTTAGTTTTTTCTTACGCTGTATTCTAGTTTTATTGTATAGTTTTATATAGATTTTGACCTTCTCTCTGTAATATCAATTAAAATACTCCGTTCACTATATTGTGAATTTTCTCAAAATCAAAACACCAACATGATATTAGAGCTCTCGTTTGATCCTTCTTATTTGTTTCAGCTTTCTCCTTCTTGCTATATATGACTCTGACGAACCAGAGTTATACAAATTTAAACACGAATCCTTCGATTTTTTTTTTTTTTTCATTCTAACAAAAATTTTTATTATATGGTAAGAACTATCATACTTCGATTCGAGCTATGAAGCTAATATTAAAATCAAAGGATAAGTTAAAATTCTTCAATAGAAAGTTGTAAGAACCTTTACAGAATGATCTTCTTTATAAGTTACGTGATAGGTATAACACTATGATCCTCTCGTGACTTTAAGATCCGGTATAAGAATCAATTCTCAAATAAATTCTTTGGATAGAGAGAACTTCAGATGTTTGAAAAGATCTTTATAATAGATTTTGTCAAGGAGATGGTTTTAGAGTTGTTGATCAAGGAGATGTTTTTAGAGTTGTTGATCTATAAGAAGAGATATACAAGTTGAATCAAGATACTCTTTCTATTTCAAAATTTTACACCTAGTTAGAATAATTTAGAAGAAATTGATAATTTCAAACCTATCATTGAATTTTCTTAAAAGAATTAAATGAGCAGTATGCTCAAGTGAGATGGCAGATTATGTTTCTTAATCTCTTACTGATATTATACTAAAGTCTTCAATTATGGTAATATAACAATAAAGGCAGTTGAATACACTTTTTGCTCCTTCTGATTTTGCTCTGATCTTAAAGCATTAGCTGTAACAACTCATCATAATTCACAACCTAAGAATGGTGGAAATTTTAATGTTGAAAATTATAGTAGTGGAAGAGGAAGAGGTGGTTACTCCAATAAGGTAGAGGAAGAAATTATGGAGGAATAATATAACAAGGAACCAAGTTTTGCACACATATTGTGAAAGATGAATCACATAGTTGATACATGTTATTTTAAGCATGGATTAATCCAAGTTTTGTTCTAATGGTTAATATAGTTAATGCTCATAATCGTCCTTTATATAATTGTGTAGTTGATAGCCTAAATCTTCAAGAGACTTCAAGGTAAGGGATTAATTTTACTAAGGAGCAGTATCATGACATTTTAGATCTATTGCAATAATTCAAATCAAACACACAAAGTGTCACTCATATAACAAATTCAGTTTCAACTCCTTCTATATACTACACTCCTTCAACTAACTTTGTCATAACCTCTCTGTTTACTCCTCCTAATGTTTCTCAAGGTAAGAAAACTAATTGATAGGTCCTAGACACAAGTGCTACTGACCATATTACTTTTAATTTCCACAATTTTGTTAGTCATAAACCATTCAACATATATTCATTACCTTACCCAATGATAATAAAGTTTGTACTCTATTTCAAGTACAATTATTTTATCTGATTCCATATTCTATATGATGTTCTATATGTATCAAAATTTCATGTCAATTTACTATTTATCACTAAATTGATTAATATCATTAAATTGATTAATACACTGTAATGCCAATTATCTTTTAATAATTTTGATTCATGTGTCACTGTGCAGAGTACTTCCAAGAGGATAATTGGTTCAGCTAGGTTGCCCTAGTGATATATGCTATAAATTTGCTACGACCAAAATAAGTCTCACATTGCTTTTGCTTATAGTGCTACTTCTATTTCCAAGGATGCTTTTCTTTTGCATCTTAGACTGGGCATGTTTCCAATTTCATTTTGCAAGTTATTTCAAAACAATTTTATTTTATTTCTCATTGTGTGAATGTTTTCTTTTGTGATATTTGTCATTTTACTAGGCAAAGAAAATTGTCACATTACAATAGTGAAACACATTCCAACAAAGTTTTTTACATTCTTGATATATTTGGCGACCATATCCAACACCTTCTTTGTTTGGTAGTAGACATTTTCTAATCTTAGTTGATAATGTAACATCCAAAAAATAGTTTAAGATACCTTCGGAAATATAATTTAAAAGTACCTTCGGAGAAAATCTATTCAATAGATTCAGTTCTGCTTAGCAGAATTATACACATGAGAGTTTTAGAAATTTTTATTTTTTATTTTTTGCATAATTTCTCTCAACAATTTCCAAATTTGCTTAGCCATTTTCAATTTGCTCAGCGTAGGCTAGCTACGGTTAGTACAAGCTAGCTTGGCTTAGCTAATTTTTTAGCATTGCAACTAATTTGATTATGGAGTAAATTCGCTTAGCAAACGAAGGCTATACTTAACAAAATTTCCCTGATGAATACCCTTTTTCAAACCTTATTCTCAGGAGTGAATCCACTTAGTGCACAAGGGTTGCATCCAATGGATTTAAGTTAGTGACAATGTAATTTTAAACAATCTGCTCACTGGATTGAGCCTTATTAGTTAAGTATAAATAGCTTTAAGTTGTCACTATTGCATACTTTGACACATAACAAAGTGAATAACTAAGAGAGAAAAAGTTTCCTTGAAACTTAAAGCATTAGGAATCAAGAGATTCTTCTTCTTTTTCCATCCATCTTTCCTTGCTTCTCAATCACTTATTTTTCTCCTTCTCTTTAAGTTCTACTAATTAGTTTTCTCCTAAGGTGAATGGTTCTCTTCTTTCATTCTTTTCCTCTTTTTATGGTGAGAAATGTGATATCGGAAATATATAAGATTATGGGTTATGAAACCACCTTCGATAATATGTTGTCTTTTAAACCTTTCTTTTAAGTATAATAACTATTATCTCTCACATATATCGTAGGCTAGGGTTACAGCCATGTTTAGTATTTAATAATAAATAATAAACCCCTAGTATATGTTTTGTCTTATTCATCATATTACATTCTTAGAATGTGAACCTTCTTAAATACATGCAACCAACTCCTTAACTTTGTCTAACCTCAAATGCATATGCTTAATTCTATCATGTAGCCTTATTATTAGTTGTTAGATAGATAATATTCTTGTTACAATGAAATTGAACTACACCCCTATTAAATGCCGAACTTATAAATAATAAGACTTCTTTACTAATCTTAATTGTTCATATACTCTGTTTCAAGCGTTGATATTGCCACAATCATCAATCATTGTCAAACTCTCAACACCCACTTGAAATCACTTGAAATAGGATACCAAAACTTGAACCCTTTTATGTCTAATATAACTTAAAAAAAAACTTTCGAATTTGGATCTAAGTTTACAAAAGGAAAAAAACAACACACCCAAATATTTGATGTTCTTTTCTCTTTATTTCAGGTTGAGTTAATACATATAGTCCCACACCCTATTTGATGTACTTTTCTCTTCATTTCAGATCTATATATCCATATAATATGAGTTATTAATAAAAAGTTTTGAATAACCATGCATCTTATATATCAATTATTTGCGTGACATGCATGGATTTTGTGTATTGTTGATTTTTTAGATAGTTGCCTCTTCCTTATGAATGGTAATATCGTACTAGGAAAGCATGTTTTTCCTTAAGTGCGAAGTTACAAAATAATTTTTGGTTATGCCCTTCAAGAAACCAAAACTTCATGTCGACTATATTGTCTGCTTTCTAATTTTTTTTTCTGATGCAATAATACATAGATGTATGGTTTGAAAAAAAAATGTATACTTTTGTAACTTTTATAATAGTAATGATTTATCTTAGTTATCCAACTGTTTGGATTTATTTGTTGAGTTTCTGGCAAAATCAGTTTTACATGTACCAAAAAAATATTTAATTCAAAACTATTTTCTGAACAGATAAATTAATTGAATAAGTATATAATCATCATTATCATGCATCAATTGAATTTGTCAACAATTATAATAAGCGTTTTATGATGCATCGAAAAAGAAAATGATTTACAAATGATTAATTGTATTTAGAAAAACTAGAAAGAATAATGAAAAAATCTCTAAAATATTTAACAAAGAGGACTAAGATTGCACGTTAATTAATAATGAGCTTTTAGTTTTTGTGATTGCTAAGACGTCCAGTCCCTACTCAAACCATCTTTTCCACCAAACTCATCGAGTCTAAAGCATAAAATCACGTTTAGAAAACGTATAAGCTTTTATTTTCCCAAATCACAATCATGTTTTCCAACTCCAATCAATGCTTTTCGAGTATACATTCAGTTATTAACTTGAAAAATAGTGAGAGTTAGTGGTGCCTATTATTTTGTGTCTCTATATAATAACTTATCCAAGTTGATGAGAAGAAAAAGTCAAACTTAAAAGCCATAAATTGTGGGGGAAATTTGTTGAAGTTCTGTGCACCCGTGGGTGAGGTTAACGTTGGCCCCTGTCAATACTGTATCACGATGCTTCACTCTTGGTTGAACCCAAACAAGGCTATAGGACGAAGGCAGATTCCGTTTTACTGTTATGCATGTGTACGTACCATTTGTGGCAGTAGGACCACTTTGGAATTGAAATTCTTAGGACAAAAACAACTATTATTTCTAGTCACTACTTTCTTTATCCCAACCAACATTTATATGACTATTCAAAAATCTAAATGGCATTTTTATAGTGTAGGTAGGACCTGACAGATAAATTCAAATTACTTTATATATTTTGTATACTTCAATAGAATAGTTTTACATCTAAATTCAACAAATAAGATATGAATTAGATATTTGTTGGATGTTTACAAATTTAAAAGTATTGTTTATTTAAGTCAGAACATTTTTCTTTTATCTCAGTTGATGTATCATCAATTTAGTTTTTATTTAGTTATTGTTAATTAAATTGAGACATTATTTGTTCTCTGAACATGTTAAATTTAATTATCATCCACTACATTTTAGTTAATGCATGATTAGTTTATTTTCAATTAGGAATATATATATCCCTTGTAATACATATGTATTTTCCAATCTAATCCTGGTATCATTCATCTATCTATACAATCATCACCTTCAATAAACAATAAATGTAAACATTAACTTACCTTAATGAATTGTGCATAACAAGCAATGTTTTCTCTTAATATTTGGAGAAAATCTACCAAAATTTAGACAATTCATCAACTATTAATCTATACACCAATAACATCTTCATAATCAATCGCTCTAAGAAAAAATACAATAAACTATCAATAAAGATTGAATCACTTACAAAATTTGTATTCTAATAAATTTACTAAGCTCGTCATCTTACTTCCTGCTTTCTTACTTGCTACTTGACTCTTAAATTTAATAGAATAACAACAAAAATCTTCTCTAGATTTAGAAAAGAAATTTATAAAATATTAATAAAATAATTTTTTAAATAAAATAAAAAATAAACGTCTTTATCTATAAACTTTCAAATATTTATCTATTTAAAATTTATGTTAAAAGATCTCAAAATATTTCCATATTTATTAGATTGGATTTGAGAAAAGACTAGTTAATTTGGAGACACTTTACTAATGACTCATTTGCCGTGGATTAAAAACATACCATATAACAAATAAAATATTATATCTTATTGTAATTTTAATTTATTGTTTGAGGAGATAGTGGGTAAAGGAAAAAATTATCTCACTTTCTGTTTTTATTTATCAATTTAAGAATATCTAAAGTTAGTTATTTTATGAATGAATAGAATAAGCAAAAGCTTCCACCCTCCTATGGTACATAATTTTTTGGTTTTCGCATCACCTCCATAATAGCTGTCACTACGTTAATAACACATTACCATTCCTTTGTCACTATCATTATAACTATGTCTATAGCCATAATCAATATTATCATCATCTTGTTATCACAACTATTACATAATTAATAATTACTGTTATTATATTACTATAACATTTTGTTATTACTATAACTATATATTTTTTACTATTATCATTATATTATTATTACAATAAATCTTATTAAAATTACCATTTACCATTACAAATATTTATGATTTCACAATTATCATACTATAATCATTTTCAATACCATCACTTTTATAGTAATATTTTTTTATTCAATATATATATATATATATATATATATATATATATATATATTATTTTCTACTAAAAAGTTATCTATTACATACCACCATAAGATAAAATAATCAATTAATATATTTTGGTATTATTTCGTCTTGTCCTTTTATCCAGCTATCTTTGTTAATATCTAAATACCAAATGACCCTTCAAAGTTATTTTGTTATCCTATATACACATTCTTTATTATTTTTGTCTCATTAAGGTAAATATTTGTTATTGTTTTAGAAATGAAAGTTGAGTAATTGATTTTTTTAATTGATAATTAATGGTTAGACTAATTTATATACCTTTCCTTCCCCTCTTTACCTGCTTCTTACCATAACTTTTTTACAGTATTTTATGACAATAAGTTGAAAAGGGCTGTGCAAAAGTAAAGTGCAAAAATAATATCACGTTGTTAATTAGTTAATAATGATGAAATCATTCATTCTGATCAAAATATGAAATAACAGCTATTTTAAAAAAAATATATTGTATTTTGTGTAGATATAACCTTTTTTGGGGTGGTGGGTCTCTTCAATCATCATTGCTCGTACCAACTCGAAAATCAAATGGAAATTTTCACAAAATCTTATGTGCTTGACATGATTACATCCCTCCCTTTTTCAACTAGCAAAAGTAATTTAGAGCATTTTAAGTGAAGATGTTTACAAAATGCATTGAAGTTGCTTCGATTGCTTTAAGGAACTCTAGTGAGGGATCGATGTTGAAGAAACAAAAGATATGAATACGATGAAGAAAAAAATAACAAATATAAAAAAATTACAAAAAAACTAAAAGAATCACAAACCCGTCTGCAAAATGGACAAAATAAAAAAAAAATCATGAATAAAACCTCATAATCACCACAAAAAAATCATCAAATCATGATCTGAACCATACATGTTCCAATCTGAACCTCCCTAAATTGGATCGTTGTGCACTCAACCCAAATTGAAAAATAGGAACTGGAAATAGTTGTTAAGTAAAATTTTGTAAAGTCCAGTGAACAAAATTTCATAACTGTAAAATTCCATTAAGATGTTCCCACATCTTCTTTACCCTCATTTTTTCTTTTTCAATTCAGCTTGAATTTTTCTTCAGTGTGTCATGGGTCTCAATAAATTTAATTACTAATATTATTTGAATTTATTGTAGAATCAATCATCTATTATTTGTGAAGATTATTAAAATTTCCAAAATCTCTTCTATACATAGTTAGCCATGAATCCTAATGTGCTTAAGTCTCCACCATAAACTCAAAATTATTTTAGTGATAATTGTTAAAATAAGTGTTTGGCCTAAGTTCAAGAGGGGGGTGAATTGAACCCTTTTAATATCTTTTCGCAAATTTGCTTTTCAATGTGAGAATACAAAATCTTTAAAGAAACTTAGAATGCAATCTGCAAAGGTTCAAACAATTTACAAATATGAAAATCAATCAAACAGAATCAGTGCACTGCAGACAAATATGAAATCTGGAAAACCAGTGTACTGAAAAACAGATTAAAATTCAGGAACAGACAGTGTACTGTTAAGCAGTTTTCTGGAAAGCAGTAAGCAGT
>Ga0209489_102439_pt1 | contig 37948 bp, 20 predicted proteins | sample SiratrowhiteBW_FD_187527 | JGI IMG/M metagenome (GOLD analysis project Ga0209489, IMG submission 187527) | Root nodule microbial communities of legume samples collected from California, USA - Siratro white BW (SPAdes) (version 2) | ecosystem: Host-associated > Plants > Roots > Nodule | place... | reverse complement strand
TAAACGAAGCAAACATCGACACCAGCAACCCAGAACACAGCAAGATCTAATTTTTCGCATACATGCATAACTAGCAAGCAAAACCAAATCATATGAACAAACCCTAAACCCTAAACGAAGCAAACATCGACACACAGCAAGCATGTTTCATACCAAAAAAGCTTAGGGTTTAGGGTCAATACCACCAATGCAAACGGTAAAGCTTCGACGGTGGGGAAAAGGAAGGCGAATCTTGCAGAAGGAATGTGAATCTTACAGAAGGAACGCGAATCTTGATCTTGTTTCCTCTGTTCTCTCTCCTCCAGAGCATGCGGGGTTAATGAGTGCAATGAGAAAATGAGATCTGCTTTTCCCTCTCAAATTGTCCTGCATTTTCAGATGGGAAATGACAAAAGCAACCCTTTGCAAAATGACAAACATGAACCACGTAATCAGAAAACCATCTGTGTTTCTCTTTCTTTGCCACGCGGGATGACAATGCCACGTCGGAGTGTCAAATGGAGGTAAGAGAAAAAGGAGTGTCAAACTATCATTTTCCTAAAGTGAATTCAGTCATTGATTTTTGTTATAAAATCTCCAATTAGTTTTAAAAATTGTGATAGTATTGTATCCAAAGTCGGTTATGATCCCGATTCTTTAATTTTTTTCAGTACTCCTTTTTTATTTATTTTTTATAAATTCTCTTAATAAATTAATTTTAAATTTTAATTGAAATAAATTGATTATTAAAAATATTGCTTTGTCAAAAACAATACATGTGATCATTTCATTAACTTCTATATTATCTATACATTTTGTTTTAGAAATGATTACTTAATTGTTGATCATAATTTTCTTTTTGTTAAGATTTCATGTATAAAACTACTTATACTCAAGTCAAGTATAATTATTATGAAAAACATTTTTTACTTTGAATGTATTTAATTGAATTTTATATTTAGAAATCAAACTCAAAATTACTAGTAAACTTAAAACATTTTTTAAATAATATATTGTTAGTCAAATATCAAAATAGGGACTTCTTAAAAAAAAAACAATAAATTGGCACAAAGACATTTTCCAAAAATTAAAAAGATGAGAATAAATATGAAATTCTTAAATATGGTATTACATTATCAATACTTACAAGAATTTCCCAACCTTTACAATAGAGTTAAAAATCAATTTATAATACTGTGAAATTATAGTTAAATATAATTTCGAATATTTTAGTTTCATTTAATAATTTAAAATTTATTTTATACAAAACTAAAAGTAAATAATAGCCTCTAACAAAATTATAGTTTTAATATTTTAGGTTATCCTTTTTATTTATTTAAAAATAAAAAAGTCTGTACATAGCTAAGCTATCAATTAATTATTTTTTTAAAGAAAACTAAGCTATCAATTTTATGGTTCTCCCCAAATTTATCAAAAGATTATAATAAATTAATAAATAAAAATTTCTTTTATTAAAAATGATTGTGCAGTTCTCTAAATTATAAAAAGTTGAATTATATCTATACAATAAAGATATACATACACAAATATATATATATATATATATATATATATATATATATATATGGGTGTTGATTGTTTGACATTTGTAACAACTTAAAAAAATCAATTGTTTGAGTAGAAGTGATAAAAATAAAATGAGCAATTTATTATTATATTATTAAACTAAAAACACGTATTTATAGAAAAGTTAGTAATCAAGTTTCATTCCTACATGAATCATCATCTCTTTAAAATTCCTTACTTTCTTTTTCTCTGACTTCTCTTTAAGTCTCTACGTCTCCCTTTCATTAGCAGAGACCACCGTTGGACACGTGACAAAAAACAGATCAAGTCTACTCCATCAGAATCACAGTTAGAGTAAGATCATTTTATGCCCTCTTTCCTTAGAATCAGTTTTAGGTCTTCGTCTTTCCTCTCTTTTCTGAGCTTGCATGTGGCCTCTAAGCCATCAGATGGTGCCTCAATGAGCTCAACTCCCTAGTCTATTAGCATGATCGTTGATGAGAGGTCTTTTGGTGCAAATTCGAGTTCCTGAGGGGTTTAGGCTGTAGGGACTGTTAGAGAGAACTTCCATTGCGATTCAGGTAAGGGAAGCTGACATGTAAGTGTTCAATTTCAGTTTAATTGTAAACTAGGGTCTGATAGGCTAGCATATGTGAATTTTGTCTATGACAATTGTGTGTGGGTTTGAGACTTGAATTATGTTCTGTTTATTGAATTGAATTTTTACATGTACACTGTGACTCTGTGTGAAATTTAATGTTAGGTTGTTCTGTTGAGTGGACTATTTTTGTGCTAGAGTAGATTGATTAACTTATATGTCAGTTGAATTTATGCTTAAGTTAGTCATCTGAGACACATGTGATAGCTCCGAAATGGTAATAACTGCATAATTTATTTGAAAGGCCATTGTTTTCTACATAATTCGCCCAGGCGATAGCATCTCGTCTAGGTGAGAATGGTTTCGAGGAGCAAGTGTGCTCTCTGGGTTGTCTTCGGCCAGGTGAGAAGGCAACTTCGCTCAGGCAAGGATAATGTCACCCAGGCGAGAAAGCCCCTGGAGCAAGTGTGCTATCTGGAGTATTTTCGCTCAGGCGAGGGAGATTTTCGCTCAGGCGAGGGAGATTCTCACTCAGGCAAAATTATTTTCGCTCACGCGAAAAAAAAAAAAAACTTCTTTTGGACTTTCAATTTTGATTGTTTGATTCTTTTTGTAATGCTATGTATAGATTTATCATAATATATTAATTGGAAAATTTAAATCTAATAGTATTGATGTTTTAGTAATTATTATTATTATTATTATTATTTAGATTGAGACTGAAAAGTAAATGAATACATGAGTATAGATCTATGTTATTTGATATTGATAAAGTATTGATGAAGTTGGTTAAAGCCTAAGCATAGTGTTTTCAGAAAAGAAAACACCTGTGTCTGGGTTAGTTAGGAAGTGCATTGTATAAGGATCTGGTTAACGACTAATATCCCTACTCTACTAGTAATAGGAGTCAAATAAATGATCATTACTAGGTGGTGAGAGTCGAAGGAGTTTTGAACTAGGTGACTGTAGCTTGAAACATAGCTGGTCAGAAAAGTCTCAGGATGGACTAATCTTGTTATACATGATTGATGATTCATTTGTTTGAAAGTTGTGTGAGTTCACAACTTGGAGATGTATGACAGGTGTGTATCTCGGGGTATGTTCAATGCACGAGTCTTCCGGAAATAGAGTCAAGTTTGTTATGTGAGTCAAAGTCATATAGTTGTAAATGTGAAAGAAATTAAGTGAAGTAAATTGTTTTTTACTAGCCTGTGTATTGTTGATGTTTGTTATTGATTTTGGAGTTATTTTAAGATGTTTTCAAATTCATCAGTTTACCCTTTTCTTGTTTGCATTGGTGTCTATATTATTTATATGTGATGATCGTGTGTTACATGAGAGTAGATGATACTGCAGGAGAGACCGTAGATAATCTCTTGCACTGAGCTGGACTTCATTAACATTAAATATTTTGAAAAACTTGCATATTTTTTTGTAAATATATGTTTAAGATTTTAGTTTAGTATGAATATGTATTTTGATGAATGTTGAGCATAGATTAATGTAATACACACACGATTATGCTATTATAACTACTTAAATAGAAGTTTGCTGTGAATAAGGTGTTACAACGTTAAATTATAAATTTTATATTTATATAAGAATATAAGTGAATAAATATTAGAGAATATATTTTTTATAAGATTTTTATTGAATGTTATTTCGTCCTACAAAGTTTGTAGAAGTACATAAGATTATTAATTTTATTTATTATAAGTATAAGTAATAAATGTATTAAAGACGTGTTTTTTTTTCTCATACTTAACAAATTCATGACTTTTAATAGATTATTAAAATCCAATATACAAGAAAAGATAAATATTTATGACTTCATCGATCCTAGATTTTAAACTATAAATATTTAAGTAAGAAGTAATATATATATATATATATATATATAGATAAAGAGAGACACACATACACTTTTATCGATTAAGAGAAGGGACTACATTTCATCTATTTTGATATTATTTATAAGAGGGTGGTTTTATTTCATCTACTAGTTAAGTAATCCTCTATAAAGGTTGTTTAACATTTTTCAATTAAAAAAATTTTAGGGAGTTCAAATAATATATTACTCGCATAATCTAGAAATATACCACATTAAGATATAAATATTCAAAATATGTTAAGTTAATTTATTGTAATATTTTATATGCACTTACATATAATACTACTACTTTATAGTCTATTGATATTATTTACACAAAAGGTTTAGGATTACAATTCCTATTACTACTATATTTTCTTATAAGACTACATATTTAATAGTACTGAAATGGTAATATAACGATCAACAGGTTCATCTATAGGACTGATGGCAAGTAGAAAAAAATAACGATAGATCCGTCCAAGACCAAAGAAATATTCTAGTTAGGGTTGAACGACAACATAGAGCATCCCATTTCTCGATATGTAACCATATTATTTATTACATTCGTGGTTCAATCTGCACCCTAGAATAAGGTTGAGATGTTTGTTATGAAAGGATTAAGATTGCTTGGAATATCCATTCGATTTTTGATGTTTCTTTATTTATGTTCATATATGTGAGTAAAAAATAAAAAACAAAAGAATCAAAAAAGTGAGATATACATATATGAAATTGATATTATATATATGACAAGCTTTAACAAAACAAAAAATATTTAATAGTTAAATATCAATATATATTTACTAAAAATATAATCTCCTACTTATTTAATTCTTAAGGAATTTGATCATCCATTGACAAGCATTTAATTCGATACAACATGATCATGAGACATTTCTATCATATAAAGTTAATGTTAAACATATAAGAGTGAAGTGAGAGTAGTCAAAGTTGTTCGTTAAGAGCTTGCAACTCAACCTAATGTTGATTCAACTCGACCTAATGTTGGTCTTATAAGAGCTGCAAATCCTTATCAAATTTGTTTTACATCTCATATATTGCATTTTGGAGATTCTCCTTATTATTTTGAAGGAGAGTCTCCATATGTGCTTTGGTGGTTCCAATGGTTGACGAATCTATCTCAATATGCGATGATGATGATGATTATACCATTCTATTTTTAGTAAATATTATAAGACTTGTTGTCTCGGAATAACTTTACCTAGACTTCACAATAGATATCAAATATTTTCATTAGAACATGACTTTTCTAAGGTGAAAAAAATAGTATTCCTAAAAAAGTGAATTTATGCTATTACGAAATTGTTGAGATGAAATTTAAGAAAAAATCTACATGCACAAAAATTTTCAACACCCAAATCAATAAAAATTATAAAAATTATATAATATATGAATTTAAAGTAAACAAGAGAATTGAGTGAATGATTTTAATAAAATTTATATATACTCATTATGATAATATATATATATATATACTTATTCGATTTAGTTAGATTTTATATTATTATTATAATACACCTTTATATATGTGTGGGAAATGGTTAGAGACATAAATAAAGATGTAAAAGTGGAATTTTTTAATTATGGGTAATGTGGGCCACCATAGCTATGTAGGTATATCTTATCCTATGTCTCTGATTCGCCCACGTTATCCCGTTCAAACTAACTATATGCTTCTTCCAAAATTAATGGTGGCAGGTGCCTCTTAATTCTGTAATTACACTTCTTTACTTTTAATTGTGTATTTTATTATAATATTTAGCAAAATTATTTAGTTAGAGTGGAGTAACTCGTATTAACATTATCCATAATTCACAATTAGATTTGTAAACTTTTAATAACACTGTACGAAGTGGTCACAAGTAACGTGGTGCATCATTTATTTGCAATAAGGAGATGACGTTCTTCGCACCTCCTTCCGCAACATATCACTTGCTCATATTTCTTTCTTTTTGATAAACACAAATTATAGATAGAATGATGAATCAACTGTGTTGAATAATAAAATTATCGATTTTGCGTGTGTGCTCAAAATTATTACTAATTAAAATTAGACTGGAAGAAAATATTAAAAAGGGATGGAGCTTTAGATTCAGCAAGTACAATGAAATAATTTATTTTATGAGTTTAAGGATTAAAATCAGACCTTTTTACCATAACAACTAATAAAGTTAATATAATAAATTAGTTATTAAAAATAATTGGTAGATAAATTAATACAAAAGTTCGGATATCACGATACAGATTTACATCATATTAGAACAAATATGACTTAAAAAATTGTGGTACATTTTTATACAGATGAAGTTTGTCCTAAAATTATATAAATTAAGATACATTGTGTGTTCTTCCTTACATGTTCAAGACGTGTTGTTGTTGTTGTTTGTGATTCCTTCTCTAACGACAACGTTACTGCATTGTTGTGGAGCTTTTGAAGGTCTTTTCGTGGTATAAATTGATTGTTGTGTTTGGTTTGTCGTGATGCTTATTCATATTGCATTGAACATTTGTAGGTCCAATTATGTTATTAAAGTAGGTGTTTTATATATTTATTTTATTATTGAAATTGAAATCATTGTTATTTTTGGACTTTATAATCATATTTAATAATATATGTCTCCATTGAATTTGTTTCTTGTTATAATTTTTGTTTAGTTTAAAATGTGCTTAAAATTGAAATTTGAAAATATTGAAGTTAAATTTTTTTATAAGAGTGAATATTATAAGATGAGTAAAATTATAATTTAGAATTTAGGAATAGTAAAACTTACAAGGATTAATTAATTATTTTAGTTCCTACAAGGGACTTAATTATTTAGTCACCACTTTGTTTAAAATGATAGGGATTAAATTATAGGAAAATTATGAAATATAGTTTAGATTAACAAATGAAGTTGAAGTAAGACGTATTGTAATATGTTTGGTGAAATGTTTTGTTTGTGTTATACTAACTACTGGATTCATGCATATATTGAGCGAACTTTAGTTTTTGTTTCAGATTTAGTAAAAATGGTTAAACATCAATTATTTGTATTAAATCTTGATTTGTCTAATTGGATAGTTGAAAAAAATTATTTTAATGATGGAGCATAGAAAGACCAAAGTACCTACGACACGTATGCGTCATTGGTGATTCTTGGGAACTCAATGATTTTGGGCCACCACCACACATATAAGTGTCAACAACTCTTCTATTCATGGTGCCTTGCATAAGATCGAGATGCATTTTGAAGAAAAATTTAATCAAATCCAATAGTTCTTCTAGCAAAAGTTTAATGATAAATTAGAATCTCTTGCTCGTTCTCAATATCAGAATCAAGGAACACCCTATATAATTCTAAGGTTGTTTGAGTGCGCGTTAAAGGGTGTTTGTAGATCCTTCAGTGGGTTATACACACATTGATATACCAAACTAGTGTGAGTTATATGTTGAATATAACATCTCATGTCTCTAGTAATTGATTGACAAATAAAGGGATAATTAACCATCCATGGTGTCCATCTATAGTCCGATTAGACATAGTTAGTGGCTGATGAAGCTCGAGAGTGCCTTTGCCCAATGCATTGTTTTAATTGGTAGGGAAGAGTTTAGGCACATTTTTAGCTTGTTCTAGACATTTGGTCATGTCAGTCTTAACACGGACATATGTATTACATTATATTATTTTTTGTTTAGTTTTTATTGTTACAATTTTTATCCATGTTCAACTAACATTTTGTTTCTTTTATTTAGGATTTCATCTGTTGTGATAAGCAAATTATAAGAGAACTTATTATTGATGAGGATGACATGGCAGAAGCTGAGGGTATCCCGCAACTCAACTTCATATTTCAACAAGGTTAGGATGATAATATTGTTTCTTTGTATTTCCTTATCAGATGCATTGGGGGTTGTTGACGGAACCTCCATGTTAAACATTTTTGGGATACAACTATGGATCATGTAAGTCATATTATGTTATATGTGTTTTTCATATTACAATAATTGTGTTTAACTTGTAATTCATTGTGTTAGGTACATGGACAAATTGAGATTATACCAAGGCAAATCAATAATATATGGATATGTTGAACATCAATTCATCAAAAAATATGGGAACACAAAGGTCTAGATCCAACAATACTTACAAACATAGACGAGTGACTCACAAAGACATATTTACTTGGCTCCATACATTGAAGGGTTAATTTTCTAACTTATTTTTTTAATTATGTTAATTATATAACTATTTTTTTTTTCATTTATTGTAGGTCCATTAGTAATTAATTATAATTATACCTACAAATTACATAGAAGTGTGGTTTTCTTTAATTTAAAGAAAACCTGTCCAAGAAATGAAAAACTTTTTCCAAGAATAAACTTAACATTTTCCATTATATTAAACAAGTATAAAAGTATTCCGACTAACATATGTGATTAGAGTAAATATTTTAAGTGAAATGTAACAAGGTCATTGCAATTCATGTACCCTAAAGATAGATAACTTTTAATACATACAATAATTATTTTATTTTAAAAATTGTATGGAACTAATTTTTGTCACTTGTTTTTCATTTTAGTGTAATAGGTAAGTTGATATGATCGAACGTAACTACTACATCATATACTCCATAAGAGTCATCATTTGCAAATATTACTAACTCAAAAAAAAAGTAACACATTTCAACATTTGATAAATTACATTTTATTTTTATAACTATTATATAGTAATGTAAGTCAAATGTTTCATATATTTAATAATCAATTTTCATTATCTTAATATAACATCTAACAAATAAGAGATTAATAGATAATTTTCTCCTCATATATAATGTAGTTAGCTTTATTTTATTGTTTAACTAATTTTGAGGTTATGTTAGATTTTTTTTATTGAACTTTTTGTCGAAATATTTGACTTTATGTGTGGATTGATATTTTTCTGCATTTCTGATTTTAGTTTCAAGTCAAAAGTAATTAAATTTAAAAAAAAAATCCAAAATTCATGTCAGCCTTTATTCATGCATTCATCACGATCATCTAAAATTAGTTTATATACTAATTAATTTAAAAAATATTTTTAAATAACTTCTTTAAAATCTTATTTTTAATTTGTACATAACTCAAGAGAATCTCATTTCATTTTGTTATTTATCTTCTAAAATTTTTTATAAAGAAGACGTTTATTTAAATCAACCCAATTTTTTTTATATAAATGTACTGTATTATATCTTTTACACAATAGAAATTAATCACTTTTAATAAGACCTGTTAATTCATTGATGGGTGATTATTCATAATTGAATAAAAACTTGGAAGATAATTGTATTTAGGTTTTTTTGCAAATCAAACCTCGATGACAAGTTATTAAGATAGAAGTTTTCTAATCATTAACCGAACACATGTTTTCGACTTCATTTTCTATTCTCTTTGAAAATGAAAAAGAAAAAAACTCAAAATAAACATCTCATTCTGAGTCTATTCATTCCGAGTCTGTTCATTCTGAGAGTTGAACACTGTAAATATTTTTTTATCTCTTCACTATTATGATATACATTTTACACATTACTCAATGGCATTCCAATTAAAAAACAACATTATTCTCGTATAGTTATCTGTACACTTTTTATTAGTAATTAATCGTTTTTTATGTTCCTTTTATATTTTTATTTTTAAATTATTTTTAAAATTTAAATATTTAAAGTAACAGTACATAATAATTTAAACTATTATTTTAAATCCAAAATATAATTCGTATATTTATAATATTTATTTATTGCTAATATAAGTATATTACATTTATGGAAACATTTATTTGATAAAATTACTCATTTAAATTCAGTCTTTATATACTTGAATAAACTTATTTTTTTAGTCTCAACACTTACAAATCCTTTATTTTAGCTTTTATATAAATTATTTTTAATTATTTTAGTTCCTGTGACTTTAAACGACAAAGACTAGAAAATTAAAAATAATATATATATATATATATATATATATATATATATATATATATATATAAGAAATTGAAATGTTATTAGGAATCAAAATTTGGCAGTTTTTAAGTATAAGAAGATGAAATCGGTATCACTATGTAACTAAATAAGTATTAAATCCAATTCATTTAATATTTAATTACTAATGACATTTTTTACGACTAATAAGATCAAATTACTTGTAATAAATAAAATAAGAAAAAAATTCAGCATCACGTGTTTCCAGCTTTTTGCATCTCAAAATCGCCACGTGTCTCCAACTAAACTAGAAGAAAGTACAGTACTAGCTGAGGATAATAGGCAGAGGTCAGTGGTAACAAATTATTTGATAAAAAAAAATAAAGTTCCCAATACGATGTTTATAGTTAAATTACTATCCTAATCATAGATATTCGAGTCTATTAGCTGTACCAATCAATGATTTCATATGTTTATATGCATAGTTTATTGTAATAATTTATTTAAAAAGAGGGAAATGCAAAATAAAAAAAAAAAACAAGTGGCACAAGCATGAGGAAAGGGAATGGCTAGACTGAACTATGAATCAGTGTTTTATGGGTGTGACACTAATTAATGCTTTGTGATATGTTTGATAAAAATATATCTATCCTCTAAATTCTTTTTTTTTATTTAATTCTTTTATAATTAAAATTCCCAATATAACTTATTTAAGGAGTTTACTTTTGGATTTTTTTTATCATAATGATGTAAATTTACAATGATATAATCGAATTGGATAATTTAAAAAATTATAGGTTTGAAAGTCTCCAACTAATCAGAGATATGCTATAATAGTTTAATAAACTTAGATGAGTACGACAAAGTATATAAGATATAAGTTAGCATATTTCATTAATAGTGTAATTTTATGAAATGTTTTTTCCACCAAACTCAAAGAAGTAACATTGTAATAATATTATAATTTTTCCACAAACTTTATTAATTTATTGCATACGTTAGTCACTAAGTTTAAAGTTTATTTTACAATATCTTGTCCATATACTTAAATTTCATAAGTTTATGAAATAAGTTAACGAAGTAATAAGATATATCATTAATGAATGAGTCTTATACTTGATATGAAAATATATACACTAATGATTAAACTATAAATTAGAAGTTTTAAGACATTACATACCTCAAATATTCTAAATGAATGAACAAGTTGAAAATATATAAGCATTTAATTTAAAAAAAATGGTAAAAATTTTTAGAATCAAATATTTATCACTAGGTCAAAAGTTTTAATTAATAATTAAAGTGTAATTCTTTATAATATAAACATGACTCATCTGATTTTTATCATGAGATAATTGATACAACCTACAACAATTTTATTTTTTTTAAATTTGACTCCAATTGAAAAACAATTTCATTATAAAATAATAAAATCTATAAGATTTTTTTGCATGTACTTGTAAATGGTCTTATATGAGCATTTATACAGAAAATAAAAGTGTATAAAGGTAAAAAAAGTTATATCAAGTTCTCCTCTAAAAAAACTCTTAAACAGTTTCACTAAAATCAAATTGGTTACAAAATAAATACACAACATCACTCTTAATAAATATAGTTAATAAATATAGTTGTACAAAGTCACTCATGAGAAACACTTTTAAAATATCCTCTTAAAACTAATAACATTAAGTATATTTTACTAAATGAACACTTTTATTGAATTGTCAACTTGATTAAGAAATTTTTAAGGGATAATTTTTTATTTGATGTTGATTACGAATTTTCTTTATTGATGCTAATAGATGTTAGTATGATTATTTTTGTTATTGTTATATATCACTATTATTTCTCATTCAATAATTTTGTAATAATTTTGTAAGGATTTCCTCGACTAATGTTATTTTTGAGCTAAACCTTTTCTTAATCGATGTTTGTCATAATTATTTATTGTCGATGTCTATCATGATTATTTTTTTACATTGACAAAAATGTTTTTTTTATCAATTGTTTATTACGATTTTTAATTACTGATATTGTTTTAAGCTAATATTAATTCGAAAACTTTTCAGCTTACATTAATTGAAAGGTAGATAAAAAAACACAACCAGCAATGGTGTAAAATTAACTTCTATGGATGTCAATCTAACTAATTATAGTAAATATTAACTAAAAAGAATTTCAGTTGACATTAATAGAATTTTATTTATCAATCTCAATTGAAAAAATCTTTGACAAATCTTGACTAAAAAATAATATCAACAAATAATGACTAAAAAGATAATCAATATTAATATTTTTAAATTATCAACAATAGTTTGATATTTAAATATTTTTTTATATTTAAGTGATATTTAAAATAATTTATTTATGAAAAAATTAAAGTTCAATAAATTTAAATTAACTTATCCGAATAAAACATTTGAAAAATTAGAAATAATATATTCAAATATTTTGAAAATTGTGAAATTTCCTATTCAAATACAACTTAAATTATCAAATGCAAAACCTTGTATTATTGTATTTTGTATGAAAAATTCATTTGGTTGATCTCATCTTTTTACAAATTAATATTTATAAAATATATAAGTTTTAGTAATTGCTATTTTGAAAAAAATCATTTATAATTTCTAATAAACTGCATTGAAAATGAAGTTAGAAAAAAAAAAAAGTAGAATGATGCTAGTTTTCTCTTTCTTATAAGAAAGCGATTAGGGAGGATGATATATATGTTCATTCATAGAACAATCTTTTGTTAAAAGTGATTCATAGGATTGGATTTGTCAATTGGCCCAATCCACGTAAACAAAATGCTTTCACAAGAAAAAGTCTAATTTAGCCAAAATATTCACAAAAACACTATGGGTAGGGGTCAATCCATAGGTCAATTTTTGTAAAGTACAAAATTTATTTAGAACGAGAATTCCAAAAAATATGTACTTTAAAAAAAAAATTATAGACATGAAAAAAGGTTAATTTTCTCCAAACTTTGACTATTCACAACATAATTAAGCTTAAATTATCAACATTGACATAATGCTTCAACATAATTTAATTACAAGTCTCATAATTGAAAAAAATAAAAAATAGTCCTACAAGAAACAAAAACAAAAAGAACCATTTCATATATTTACAATTAAGATATGAAGATAGTAATAAAGAACTATATTTGACCATAAACTCAAATGTAATTTATGATTAAATAAGGACATTTTATATTTAATTTTATTAAGGAATAAATAAATTTATATTTATTCTTATATATATAATTATATCTTAATATATTAGGAAATTAGTATAATGTGATACTAAATTAACTAAGGAAAGAAATACATTTGACCAAGATGAATTTATGATGTTATGTGATATTAATAAATTAAAACGATAAATATTTAATTGACGTGACATCTTTATAACTTCTACAACAACAATAAATAGTTCATTTTTCATGTACGGGAACAAAGAGAATACTGATATTAATGCTGTAAAATTCCTTTTTTAACCCTTGATCGAACACATTGATATTTTCAAGATAACCAATAACTTATGAAAGATAAAAAAAATTCAATTTGACAACACAATATATAATTTAATATATATATATATATATATATATTATAAAGTTAAGGTACGTTTACTCTAGATATACAAACTATTCTAGCTTTTTATAGAATCTAAATTCAATCAATTATATAGTTGAATTTCATATAATTTTTTAAAAATTTATCACTTCATTTGATTTTTAACGTATAATATTAAAAAGTGTGTAAATATTCTTAATTAAATCGATATCTATGAAAATTAAAATTACATTAAATTTTATGTACTCTATAATTAAAATAATTTATGAAATTTAATAATTGAATTGATTAGATTTGTATTTTATCAACAAATATTAAATATTTAATTGGACTAACTTTTTAGATTGAGTTTAAAATGACTCAAGTCCCACTTTTAGATATAAATATGTGTGTGACTTGTAAAATGCAATTAATGATATGAAGAAATCTTATTATTAAAAAACCTTACAGGTTATTAATTAAGATCTAAAATATAATCTGAAGTTTGTGTCCGGTAACATGTTATATCTGATTTTATTTTTCCTAAAATTTGAATAAATACAAATTTGTTTCAAGCCAAACAAGTGAGACGAGATGGACCTCTATTAAACGACATTGATGTGGTGTAAAAAATGAAAATCAAATTCGTTTCGAATAGTCTCATCCACCTTAATATACAGAAGAAGAAGAAGAAAAATAATAAAACCTAGAAACATGGCCAGCTGAACTGCTAAAAGGTTCACGTCATCCATGGAAATATAAAAATTAGGGCACTGAAAGTTGAATATTCTTCCATTAAAGAAAGAAAAAAAGGTAGTGAGAACTGTGGCATATGCAATGTGAGTTCATGTGGGTGTGGTGGGGACTTCCCTCTCAATTGGATCCCCATTGAATTAGGTAGGGTTAGGTTAAGAAAGCACATGCACCCAACCTTCTTTGGAATTCTAGGTTCTTTCCCCATAAGATGAAAAGATCCATCTCATAATTCACATATCTCTTTCTTTAGGGTAAATTTCTAGTGCTGTCAGCGATCTTGAAGCTAAAATCATTAGCACTTACTCATCACTTAACCAAATGCTATAAGTTGGACCTCCACCATAATGGTGTATATATATATATCGTTTCTATCAAATCATTCTTGTGACTTGTTCTGCAGATTATTTAATTCATTAAAGCACTATAGGCAACGCAAGTGGTGACAAAAAAGCCTGTGTTCAGGTTTGAGTGAGAAGTAGGTAACAATGGAATAACATCTTCAGCAACACCAGGGGATAAGGTTGAAAGCTAATTGAATTGAGTTGTAATGGCAAGTCTAATTCCAAATCACTAATGTTTGTTTGCAATCTTGGTGGTTGCAGATATCATAAGGCCCAGCCTTTGGTTGAATCTCCAATGCTTTTTGAGTTTGGTGTAAAAGATAAGGCATGAAAGGGTTTATTGGATCAATTTCTTGACCTCAGCCATAAACACCAATAAGCTTGAAAACAGTAGCACGTACAAATTATTGAAAAGTAAAGGTTATGGTTCACTTTCAATTGAATGGACCCCTACCCATTTGTTCCCCAAAGCTTAAGAACCCCATGTTCTTCTACTTCTGCCCAACTATTCCTTTTTCTTTCAATCCATATCATATCCAATCTATCTGTTACCTACAATGTCATTTAGTTTCAGGGATAACACGTGGACATTCATCCATGTCCACCTTGCTATTGCTATTCATTCACACGTCTATTTTCTGTGCTCTTTTTGCAATTCTAAAAGGCTACTTGCATATTAAACAAATATGTTTTATGCAATTATTTGACAGCGCTTATTGGAAGAATGTCTTAATTATTACAAGTAACTTATTTAAGAGTATAAAACAATGACTAGCAAAGTTCTTGTTTGGTGAATCTTGTGTCACTAATTGCTTAAGGTTTATCTGACAATCTGAAGTCATCTTAAGGAAAAAGAGAGAAATATTTGGAAGGTTTTGTATGAAAATGCTGTGTGTGTGTCTAGTTCAACGTTGTGAATAATGGACCACGTTTATTTGAAGACAGCCTTGTAGCCTCTGCGATTTATATTGATTTGACGTGAAAATTCAAAATTCATGCGTTGGAAACTCAACACGTGCTGTTTCCAAAACTGTTCATTTCATATTTATTTTGAAAACTTATACTTAGACACCACTTTTCATCTATTACAATTTATATAATTTGATATTCGTTTTATTTAATAAAATATTATATAATAATAATAATAATAATAATAATAATAATTTATTTCATGATTGTATTTACTGTATCAAAATAGTAACATCCATTTAATTTTAAAAAGAAATACTAAATAATTACTAAATTTCTCTTTCTAAAATAAAATATACTAAATAATTACTAAATTTCTCTTTCTAAAATAAAATAGTGTGAATTTTTTTTATCAAGAAGTGGACTTTGCCTAACTTAATCTTAAAACCGGTTTATAATTAAGATAAGATTTGTATTCATTTATAAATTATTAAAAAGTCTCTCTAATTGATGTGGGATCTTTAAAACATCCCCTTACGTCAATACTCTTCAAATTGAGTGTGAAAGAAATTTATATATAAGAGTGATCCGATAATAGCTCGATAACGAGTGGCCCAATAGGTTTAATAACCTTGTCCATATTAAGAAATAGATTTTAAGTCTAACTCAACCTTACAAAATTGGCTTGTAATGTGAGATTTGCATTCACTTATAAACTATTAAATGATCTTATTTCTAGTTGACGTGAGATCTCCAATAATTTTTTCAATATAATTCTTAAATTTGAAATCCTTATTTAAACTCACACAAGTTTATTGATATAGATGATAATTTGAGTTAATATATGTAAAAAAAAATATGTGAAGGAAAATAACTTTATATTGTTTTATATATTCTTAAAAGTAATTATATATTCATTTAAAAAAAATAAGTGAGTAACATTATCAGATTATTTTTTTTTTTGTATAGCATTTATTCAGTAAAAAGATTTATTAATATTTAGTAGTTTCTATCATTAATATTTTGTTTATAAAATTTAATATCATAACATCTCTTACATTGAAATACCTGTTTAAAAGAGAAAAGTTATACGGATAAATATTTGCCATACAAAAGAGATTTTTAACTACTCATTCAGGTTGAATTTCAATTACAATTGTTGACCTAATTGTCATTTTATGTGTAAGTTTTTAAAAATTAACTCGCTTTTTTTAAGCTTTACCCTAAACATAAATTATTTCATAATTTCAAAACCACTCCAACATCAATTTGAACTCAAACTCATTAAATACCCAAACTTGCTCAAAGTCATTTTTTCCAAATTCACTGTAAATCTAAAAAAAAGGAAGTGCAGGTACCATTTAGTCACATTTATGAAAACAATTCATTTTTTTTTTACATAATTTAATGTTCAATCGTCTGAGAATTCTTCAAACCAACTGTAGTTTTTTTTGTCAGCTCAGACCAATTACAGTAATATACAAGATTGAGTTCATGACAGGAGAGGGAAATAAAAGAGATTAAATAAGAAAATTTTGTTGCTCACATATCAATGCTTTATATTATTAACCATTAGCATTGCATTTGAGTGCAGACCGTGGCCATGAGCTGGGTGTAATGCAATGTCAAATACTAAACTTGTTTATGCCCCCCAAGAAAAACAAATAATGTTGGCATCGTTTTCTGAATGAGTCTAATTAGTTATTTCATAGCACATGGGATGCTCAATATGATTGTGCATCCAGTTTTTCTGACACAAAATATCTATAAATTAATGTAAATTCCCATCCTCATCAATCACTTTTACGGCTCAAATAAAAGGCCGTTAATTTAAACATGCTTATAAATGAGAATTTAGTAACACTCCACAAGTTTTGGTGGACTACAATTTGAAATTCATGCAGTGTGTTTAAATTTCTATTACCTACAAAATATATCTTTTACGAAGTGTTATTAATTAACTTCAGTTGCGAAACAATTAATCTAAATAAAAGTATGGTGACACCATTAAAAACATTGGCAACGTGAGTTCACCAAAGTTCCTCAATCTTTCGATATGTTTCGTTAGAACGTGAGAGGGGGACTGTTTAAGTGTGTTTTCAACTTTTGAGTAATTAGGAGTTTTTCTTATTAAAGAGCACTCGATCGTAATAGTTATACCCTTTTTCTACTGATCCAAATTCTATAGAGGGAAAGAATATACTTGTAGAGGATAAAGTTTGTATGTATTGAAGATTGTGATACTTAGATTTATGTTGTAGTTGTTTGCTATTGTTTTAAAAATCTAATGAAATTTAGGTGACTTTGTGAAGAAGAAAATTTGGGCTGATGCGATGCATTCCTTACCTGCATGGATCTGTGGCATTGGGCTGCTGCACTGTTATTCATTGACAATATTTGTCTTACAAACTAAACCATACATATACCTTATTTCAATATATATATATATATATATATATATATATATATATATATATATATATATATATTCACTATCCTAAAAATCCGTATAGTGATAATGTTAGGTTTTGTAAATATAACTGATTTTTTTGTTTTTTCAAAAGGGGTGAAGCACCTCTGTTATATTTCTCATTTTATATCATTGCTTCTCATTTATATCAATTCTTTTTATTTATAATATATATATATATATATATATATATATATATATATAGAGAGAGAGAGAGAGAGAGAGAGAGAGAGAGAATCTTTCTGCAGGATATATTAGGAAGTTTTATCACTAAACGAAATATGAGTTCTCTATCAAATGACATCATATTATTTTTAATCTAAACTTTTAAAGTTTAGTATTTGTGGTTTTTTTTTTCTTATATATCTTTTAACTTTGTTTGTTATTTTTATTTAATGTAAGACTTTCATCTTATACTTATATTTTTATACTTTTAATGGTCTTCTTTCAAGCGCGAGTTGAATTTTATCACAGATTTTTACTACAATGTTTGTCCCATCTATTTATCTCAACTCTGACTGTAATATTTGATCAATGACATGTATAACAAAAATCTGAATTGTCACAATCATTTTTAGAAAGAAACATGACGAGTGAGACATCCTCCACTTAATAATTTCTTAGGCTGGAGATTTTTTATTATTTACATGAATTATTGAAAATGATGTTTAACTTCTAATCTTGATCATCTTATCAAGATACAAAAGTTTGTTTGATTATTACGATTAGATCATGGTTTATCGTCTAGTTGATTGATGAGTGTGTAGAATTATAGTATACTGTTTTTTAATGTTAAACTGCATATTTTATGTATCCAACCAACACATTATTTAGGATAACAACATTTCTAAGTAATTCATGAAAAGGATTCTACGTGAAACAGTGATCCAAGAAGTTTCAACAGACTCTAAAGTTTCTACACCATCAATATTCTGTATGTGCATTGACCAAATGGAGAAGGGTTGTTCTTGGTTTCTCATGACCATCCATGCTTAAAGATCCCATTATTTTTGTGATTGACAAGACCCCATTTATGAACGTCAATTGTGTTCTAGTTCCTTTTCCTCTATTGAAAGTTGGCCTTACATTAGAAGTGGACGTTTAAGCTTTATGTAAGAGCATAGCAGAACATATTTCATGGTTTACGGGGCATGTATCCTTTGTCGGCAACGCCAGAGTTTGTATTCTTGGCACCTTTAAGGATGTGAGAACTGTATTGTGCTGTATCTTATCATCGATGCACCATAAAGAAGCACAAAATCTAGCAGTAGCACCCACTTTAGTACGTATATGAGCCAACTTTTTAATTATTTTTTACCATTCACTATTCATGTATGATGTTATCTATTCAGAATGGACCTAGCTTCATCATTTTTACATGAACCATTGGACATCACGTGAAAGGTTTTGAGCTTTTTAGTTCGGGGAATTTTTCTATACCTGTGCTTAGTTCAATGGCAGTGATGTTTAACTGTTAGATTGAATCTGAATAAGAAATATAATCGAAACTCTTACTTACTAGCATGTTTATGGGTATCAAAGAATCGCTTTTAGATGCATAGAATACAATTAATTTATCTTGGACAAAAGCTAAGAATAAATTTGGCTAAATCAATTCAAAGACGATAGAATCATATCGATGCCAATAATAATATGAGATATGTCCTTGCAATGATAAAGCAACTTGTACAATTAACTTACATAATATCAAAATAAAATAATTCTGTCCTTTCTTATTTTGGTTAAGTATTCCTTGCTGAGAATTATAAACTAATTTAATAAATCAATAAATAATTTTCATGGATATTATTATTGGTGACATTATGTATATGACAATTAACATTTTCCTAATAATATAGGACAGGATCACGAATCAGGGTCCTGAAGAATCTAGTCAGATTTTATGAATTTTCTGATTATTTTTTTGGATCACTAGCTTGGGCGTAGTCCTATATATCCACCTTAGCTTAAGTTTTTTGGTTATGTTTGATTTGTTTAGAATCTGTTATACTCTTCAGGTTAATTTCAAGACCATAAATGAATATTTCAAAAATCGTTTTAAAATACAATTTTTAATGCATTTTGGATTTAGCATCTATTGCATTCATGAAAAATAATAGATTCCCCCGAAACAAACACCCACATAATTAAACGTGATGTTTACTGTTTATCATCCAAATTTTTGTATCATCTAAAAAAGGCCCACAAGGTCGTGAGTCATCTTAGGCCCAATCTATCAAAAATTATATATATATATATATATATATATATATATATATATATATATATATATGTATGTATGTATATGTATATAATATTAATGCATTAAAATCAATACATTGTAATGGTGTCATCGACTAACTTCATGGATATATTATAAATAGGATCGTGATATGAAGACCAATGGGATAAAATAGGGTATTATGTTAAGGATGAATATTTTTCTTATCATTGAAACACCTTTTTATAGACTTCCATGCCTTCACTTTGAACAGCTTTTACTCTAAAAATATTGGATTTGGGAAAAACTGTTTTTAGCAATGTAATATTATTCCATTATTTTTTAAATATTAAAAATACATTTAATATTTTGTTAACATAAAAAGTCAATGTACAAAAGGGTTATTAGTTGGAAAATGCTGTAAGAGGATTTGAAATTGTTGAAACATTTTTACTCTGTAAAAACGATGAGGATAAAATATAGGAATAATATGGTCTCATCCTACACAAGTAACATTCTAATCAACATTATAATCAGTATATTATCTCCATGCATTAATTCAGGTACTTTTATCTTTTAAAATGTTTATCAACATTATTCAAGCTTATTGAGAAATTGCATTGACACAAACAGATAGAAGTAACAGTTTACATATCATTGCAAAGTAACTTCAATTAGATTTAGGCTATGCGATATTGGAAATAGCATGTTTTTAAGTCACACTAAGCTGCTAATTAATTGAAAATACTGACTATCTTAAAGAATTAATTTTTATTAGGGTTAAAGGATAAAAAAAATTATTAGGATTAAAAGGTGTTTAACGTAAAGTAAAGTAAAGATAAATTTAGATTATTTTGTAAGTATTTTAAATATAAATTTTAGAAGTGGTATTTTGAAGTGGTGGTTGATTACTAAATCACAGTTATCCTATAAAATGGTAGTATGTTTTGATTTATAATGAAATAGTTCATGAACAGATTACATTTTAGATAGCGACATAATATTAATTTTTGCTTAATTGTTCTCTATTTATAATAAGAGGTTTATCCGTCTTTTTAATTGTTGTAAACATATTTTGCTCTATGTTGGATAAAAAGGATAAATATTTGGTTGTTAGAAAAAATAAAGGTCTAATATGAAAATATTATGATTTGATTATATTATACACAAAATAAGAAAATATAACTTTATCTTCTGCCATATAATAATATAATAAAAAACATGCCATGTTGGGGAAAAATTGTAAAACCAGTCTTCAAGAGATTATTTCCTCGATCAGAAATAGAAAAAAAAAAAAAAACTTAATATTAAAATATTTAACCAATAAAACTGGAATGATTACCTGTGAAAAGCCAACATCTTCGAAATAAATCTGCAAACTCATAGATTCACAAATGCCGCAATTCTAACACCAGAAGCATGAAAGGAAAGTGTAAAAAATTCACACATAAACTGGAATGACAAATCCCATCTGAGACATTCCCACTGGGAGTTCGTTCGTCTTATTCAAAAATTAATTGGAAAAAAAAAAGATTCGTATATAAATATCAAGTGAAAATTGACGACCTCTGCAATATTGCCACTGCAAAACTTCTGCAAAATATTGAAACTCTTTCAGATTTGACTTGAATCCCTCCCAAAAATAAAGCGTCTTGTCCAGTCTGATACTACTAACGCCCTTGTGCGCCAGCTAACTTGCTTGCTGTTCAAATCATTGGATGAAGCTTTAGTAACTTTATACTCAGAATGCATTATGAGTCTTAAATTTTAAGTTTTAAGAATATAATATGACATTAAGCAAAAGGAAAACTCACTACCTTGCATAGACAGAATACCACAGCCATTGAGAGCTGTGTCCAATTGAAACCCAATCGCCAGGAAGTTGTGCAGCGGTTTGCTCTCCTCCTAGAGGAGCGAATTGACCTAAATGCTTGTACCTTCAGGGACAATCAACCATGTAGTAATGAGGAAAACATTGACCAACTTGATTCATACTCATCATTTCATCATCATGTCAAGGTAGAGAGCCCATAAAACTAAAGCTATTAAATAATATGATCATGTTACCTAAAGGGTTTGAAGCGATGGCGCCCTTCTCCCCTAAATCTGATAGGACCCTCTGGATTTTTCTCACACTCTTCCATCCGATTAAAGCACTGGGCCAGGTAGGTGCCTTGCTGAGATGCAACCTGATATGCGGTTTAAGAAACCTTAAGTCGTATCATTAAAGAAACATAAGCAGAAAACAGAACACAACTTGCAGATAACATGACATGCACCTGTGCTGTAGCAGGAAGAAATTTCATCTGAGAATCCACTTTAGAGAGTGCGGTTTTGAGTTCCTCGATATTCAGTTCAATAGATTCTTTTTCAACATCTCCCTTGGACTCTTTCAACAAATCAGCAAGGTCGTGCATCTGATTACTCTTTAGATATAGCCCCACCTGAGGGTATCTCTCACAGATGTCATCCAATGCCTCTTGAAATTCCTTCACAGTGAGAGTTCCTGAATTGTCCTTGTCAGCTTTCTTAAATATTGCTGCAATATCTTCCTAAAATGCCAAAACCCAAATTAATGATCAACAACAGGAAAAAAGATATCATTTGAAATTCCAATAGCACACATCATACTGTCCCAGATTGTCGATATATTAAGGTTTATGCAACATTCAGCTAGCTTGGCAAGGCAAGTAGAATTATTAACCAAGATGTGTGATGATAAGTGTATAAAGAATACGATAAATATTTTACTATTTCATCGAAACTAATAAATATGTTACTCCAATGAAAGACAATGAAGAAACATACACTCGTAACAATGTCCAATATTAATTAAATAAAGGATGGAGAAATAGTATAATATACCATGACTTTTCGCTGGTTTATTGTAGCGCAGTCACCAAGTGCATACACGTCGCTAGTTGATTCAACTCTCAACCACTCATCAGTAGCTATGGCCCGTCTGTTAGCCTGTTCACAAATAATCAATCAATTTCAAGTAAATTATAAATGAATGAAAATTTTTTATGTGGTGAAGAATAAATAAAACTACTCGAGAAACATGATTTGGAATATTTAATCAGAACAACTAAAATGGAAAATTTCCCAATGACATACCTGACCAATTTGTGACATAAAATCTTTTATAAATGGACGAGTGCCAATACCAGTTGACCAGACAGCCATTCCATATGGAATTGTAGTAATTTCTCCTCCATTTTTCATTTCTTTAGTAGAAATTTCTTTATCAGTAACCTTCACAACCATGGATCCTGTTTTGACATCAATACCATCTCTTCGAAACTTGTCTTCAGCAAAAGCAGTGATTCTTTTGTCAAACCTGAAAAAGAGCTTAAGAATGAAAATGTATATGCGCATAGTAAGCTCGATTTTAAACAACAAAACCGCAAAACCACCCACCCGCATATGTAAAATCCATGATTGAATCTAACACTTCCAAATTTGACTAACCATAAACACAAATAAAGGACAGCAAAGCATCATTAAACAAGTTATGAATAAGGAGAAAGGTGTAAGGAGAGTTTGACGCTTACATGCTCAAAATATGATCTCCAGCTTCCAAAAGCGTAATTTTAACTAAATCTTTTATCCCAGGATATAACTTGACCAAATCCTCAGAGACAAAGTCATGTAGTGCGGCTGCAAACTCAACTCCAGTTGGACCACCTCCAACAATTGCAAAGTGAAGAATTCTCTTCTTTTCTTCCTCACTTACACTTGGCAAACATGCTCTCTCGAAGCAGTCAATGACGGTTCTTCTAATCTTCTGCGCATCTTCAACTTCCTGAACAGTACAAACACATGTCCATAAGATAACAAAAAGCCACAAATGTCATCTGATAAAGCGATATCCCCCTCAGAACTTTTCTTTTTTTCCCTTTAGAGAAAAAAACTACACCAAAATACATGCCAATATGATGCACAATAATGATGTGAAAAATGAAGTTACCTTCAAGAAATGACAATTCTCAGTCACTCCCGGAGTATTGAATGTGTTGACATTTGCTCCTACGGCTATGATTAGGTAGTCATAGTCCACCACAAATTCTTCTTTCTCGTTCAAGTTATTATTTATACTAGATCGACAGTATACCTTCCTGTTTGCTGCGTCAATCTTAAGACATTCTGCTTCACTGAATTGAACGTCCACCGTTTTCTGCGTGGAGGATAGATAACAAGGAATTAAGCAAATTTCTATACTGGCAATCTAAATAACTTTACACGTGAATGGCTTGAAATTATTACAAGTAGATAGAGGTCAATAAAACAAAAACATTTTTTTTTAATCTAATAATGATTATTCATGTAGTTCAAATGTAATAATTACTTTAAAATAAACTATCTATTTTTAATTGATAGAAAAATCATTAAAAGAAAAAGAGGAGTTATGTTATCAAGTTCAACTGACAGGACAACTACAAACCGATTATTCAGTTCAAGTAAGGTAGAACAAGTATGGTAGCTCTCCTACAAAATTACGTATCATTCGAGTGATCTTTTTGTTAATTTTTAATCATTCGTAAGTATCCTTAAAAATAACAACCCAAAAAATAAATATCATGAAACAGGGAGCAAGTGAGTTATTTTGTTTTGATGATCACCTTCCGGAAAATATTGCGGACAGGTTCGACAATGCTGCGGGCTTCGACGGTGCCGCAGGTAACACTCGGCAGCAAAGGAGTGAATGCAAAGTAATTGCGAGGCGAGACGACGTGAACCTCATATCTGGGATTGTTCAGATTCTTCAAGAAACTCGTGCCAGCCCACCCTGTTCCCAGCACCACCACCTTTTTCTTCTCAGGCACCGCCGCTTCAGATGCCCCTACAGCCTCTCCGTAAGCCAGAACCCCTCCACCACTGCATCAACCAAACCATTCTCCTCTTCACACATCACACAAATATGCAGTTCTATTTGTAAATATTTTATTAAAACCCATTCTATTGCAATATAATATTTCTAGTAACACTATTAATTTTCTTATATGATAATTAATTTAACAGTAGTGAATTCAAACAACGGTTCGAAATTATCGCATGATTTCCCATAGATTAATAGTGTCAATTAATCAAGATTTTCAATTTACAAGAAAAGACACATCATAGGTTTCTCTTATACGGGGTGTATATAAATTAAATTGTACAATGCATGTGCGTCAGTTCTGCATAAGCCTTCATAGATCTATGAACTCAAGTAAAACCTATATATTCAATTAAGTTGTAACTTGAATGCAGAACAAAATTGGACGCGGAGGATCGGATAAAAATTTTGAAGATGTTTCTGCCGTCAAATGTTGTTTTTGATTGCAGTACAAGAATCTGACTTAAAAGCAAAATTGAGCGAAGAGGCGAAAATAAGATACGATAAGTAAAAACAAACAAAATAGTGTTTGTGGAAAAGAAGAAAGTGAAGATCTAAGGGAAGTTAGAAGTTGATGGTACCTTATGGTGGTGCAGAGAAGCACAAGCTTGAAGTTGGAACCATGGTCACCGAAAGCTCTAGAAAATCGTTTGAAGAAAGTGGAACTCCGCATGTTTTGCTGTTACAGTAAGATTTGGGATGTTGTGTCCGAAATGGTAGGAAGTGAGAGAATGGTGAGTTGAAATTAATTGGGTCAAGGAGATCAGAGAGGCAGTTACAGAGCAGGAAGCGCGTGAGTTTTAGGCGGTGAAAGATACCTTTCGTCATCACTTTCGCTTCTACTTTTCAATTTAAATTAAACTAAAAACCAAGATTAAAAAAAAAAATAAGTAGGTGAAGTCATGTAGCAGCCACCAGGTTAATAATATATTAATGCACGAATAATTTTAATACTCTATTATGTCTTCATATCAGTTCTCTTATTTGTTTTACATGGTAAGTATAATGTATTTTAATTTCCAAAATATTACATGTACTTATTTTTTCCATGAATACTTTTCATAAAAGAAAAATTGACAATTCATAGAAAAATTAGTAGAAGCGTGTATTACTCGAGAATATGTATCAAACTTTGTAGTAAAGACTGTAAATACATCGGAAGGATCGCACTATATATTATCATAGTTTTCATGTCAATAATCAAGTGAATTTTCGAGTATTTATTTTGTTGGTTACAAATTATAGTCAATAAATAATACACCGGTAAAATTGGACTTTTATAGTATTTAACTTAAATATATTAAAAATTTAAAACTATATTATATTATTTAATTTCAATTTTGGTATGTGAATAAAATTATTGACATTTATTAAATTGTTTTAAAAGGTATACTTGTAATTATTTTTAATTGATTGATAGTGTAAAAAATATATTAACAATCCATAAAAAATATTTTTTTAAAAGACAAGTATTGTAGTAAATTTATTTTAACAAAGAATTATAATGTGATATAACTTATATTTATATAAAATTTAAATGTAGATATTATTTAAAAAAACTTAAAATACATCACTTAAACTAAACTCCTTTACTTGATCAAAGTACCCTACTTTAAGCATAAGTGTTTGGAAATATATTTATGACGTGCCGATATTTATTTCATATAATATATAATAAACGATCATTTATTACATTTGTTCAGTATAAAACATTTAAATTTAGTCTATAGAAGTCTCTTTCTATCCATTATTTGCTTCTTATATGATCTTTATCTTTAAAAAAAATTGTCTTCTCGTGTATTAGGAAATAGATCTTCATCCTGTAGCTATCACATATGACATTCTTAAAAGCTATACATCAAATGTGTTGGGTGGAGTAAAAAAACTAAAAATGGAAACCGAACCGAGTTAAGTGATTCATTTTTGTTGTTTCAAAAATATTTAAACTAAAATAAATTTATATTAGATTAAATTATATAAAAAATGTTTAATAAAAATTTAAAGTAGATTGTTATATTAATTTAACTTTTAAAAATTAAATCATTCTTATTAAATCAAATCATTCAAACAATAAAAATAAAACTTATGAAATTGAAAAATATACCCTAAAATAAGATATTTATTGATAATAATTTATTTGAATCATAATTCACTTCAATTATTTAAGTCAACATATAATTTAATTTAATTATCCATGATATTTTCAAAATGTAATGCAGATTTAATTCATACATTTTGTATATTACTAGTTTTAATTATTAGAACATTATTAAAATTCTCTTGTCTGTTTAAAAATACTAACTTATTCGTACCTGTGACCTATGATAATATTTTTTCCAGGTACATAATTCGTTTCAAAGTTTAAACTTATACTTTGCTAACTATCTAAATACATGTTTTTTTTTTTATTAATCTCTTATTTATAAATATAAACACTAGAAGGAAAAAAAATTCAGGAGACATCAAACAATAATGAGACTTCATTATGTTATTCAATTTATTTATTTTTATTTAATGTGGTACTATACTCATACTTAAATTATTTATCTCTTAATGAGAAAATCTAAAGAGAAGATATCAAAAAGATCAAACAAAACTTGAAGGAGACCCATACAAGTAATTAACATTATTTATAATAATAAAAAAAAACTAAGACATTGAATTTGTGGATCTTCTTCATAATATGTTGTTTAAATTACTTATTTTTAATCAATAAAAAACTAAACTCACTTAAATTCCTATATAACTATTTTTTTTAATTTCTAATATTTCATAAATTAATAAATAAGAAACATAAACATGATATAATATAATATTTTATTTCACATTAATCAATCACTCGAGCTTTATTAGAAACTTATAATACTTCAAAATCTGTAGTTTTATGAGTCAAGATATAAATTACATAGCATTTTATTTCAGTTAAAGGTTTAATATATGTTTATAGAATGTCTAACTACAACGTTTATTTATAGAATTACATGTTTTCTTTTTTGAAGAAAAGTACTGTCATAAAACCATCATAAGGTAATAAAAATACAAGTGTAACCTAATAATTCAATTATCCCTTAAAACTTATTAAAATTAATTATATATAAATCTTACTAATTATTTTTTAAACCATGACTTGATCTACTTTATATTTATACATCAATGAATAATTATGCAACTTATAACTATTTTTTCGTGATTTCAGTTTTAATATTAATTAACATATAACACATACATACTTGCATACACACATACACACACATACGCACACATACACTTATACACACATACACAGGCCTGCACATACATAACACACGCTTATATACACATACACATGCCCGCACACACATAACACACGCTTATACACACATACACACACCCGCACACACATAACACACACGCTCACACATAACACACAAATGTCATCTCATTGCTTGAGAAATACCTCAAGAATAAGAGAAAAAATTATTCAGTTTTCCTTACATGCCTGCACACACATAACACACGCTTATACACACATACACACGCCCGCGCACAAATAACACACACACACTCATACATAACACACACATACGCTTATACACACATACACACGCCTGCACACACATAACACACGCTTATATACACATACACACACCCACGCACACATAACACACATAACACATTCAGGTCATCTCATTGCTTGATAAATACCTCAAAAATAAGAGAAAAAATTATTCAGTTTTCCTTTTTGCTTGAAGAACTAAGTAATATTTAAATACTCAAACTTATAATAAAGAGAAAATCAACATTAATTCTTAATTGCTCAACCATGATTCTTAAAAGATCTAAATTTAACAACATCCTATTAGATTTTACAATCTTCTTATAAATTTATAAAGGAAAAAATGTTTCAACAATTTTTTCAAATCTCTAATATTTTATATCTATAATAAATATTATCACAAGAATGTTACTTAAATAATGAACTCGATGTTAAGTAGTATAAAACTAAGAATCTCTTTCATCAATTTCTCATTACCAATTTAATCACTTTTATCAATTCTAACATGTATTATACCTCAATAACTTGAAATTTTAACATTTACTATTTTTAAAGCTTAGTTTTATTTTATTTCACAATATAACTTTTTCTGCAATACATTAGTAAGATGTAATAGTTTATAGTAATTTACTCGAACCTATTTTATCAAGATAGTATGACAGTAGCTACATAAGGTAGTAACTTCTCATATGAGAAAAACAATAAATAAAATATTTATAATATTAACATAAATAAGGAAAGGAGAAAGATAATGGTTTTTAGAAATAAATCGATTGGAGCACCGATCTTGTGGAAAATTGAAATCTAATGCTACGGAATACGATGATCGATTATTACTACTTCTGAGGCTCAAAAAGCGGTGCCAGCCAAAGAGAGGAAGCAGGTGTCACATGACCCATATTGTACGATAATTTTTATGGTCAATTCCTGCAGGTTTTGTTCATTTGACAGACTGGTCCATCTGTGTACAATAATCACTTTATTCTCTTTTCTTCTATAATTTGAGACTCATTCCTGGTACGTAGACTTCCAACCTGTTATTATCAAATATAAATTCATATTCTATGCTACACATTTATAACATCAATTCATGAGTTATATTTTATTATATTTTATTTCAAGTGGCTTTATTTTATTATATATTTTAAAGATTTTTATAAGTTTATATCTATTTTAAAAATGTTACCAGATCTATATTTTCATAATTTTTTATCTGTACTTTTAAGTGTTTAAAAATTTATTTATTTATTATACTAAATTAAAAATGGTTGTTTATTTTTAATATCTAATACTTTATTTAAAACTTGGTTTTAAATTTACTTTTTTTTTCATTTCATTATGTTGTAACCCAAGTTTATTTTATAAACCTATATTTTAAATTTGTTTTCTAAATGAGATCTCTACATTAAAATACTATAAATAACAAAAATTAATCAATCCATTATAACAAAGTATCAACAATAATGAATATCTACCTATTACATTCTCAAGTACATGTGGGTATAAAGTAATAATTATAATGTACTTGATATATTATATTCTTATAATTAATATTATTATTTTTTTTAGAACATAAATGTGATAAAATACTTCATATTGAAAGATCAAATATCATAGGTTGTGTAATGCTTTAGTGTATCCTTTTTACATTATGTTAAAAAAAAATTATGGTATCTTTTGGTTTTAGATGAAATAACATTTAATAGGACGATGAGAATGAAACGCATGAGCCTGAGAAAACTTCTAAGAGAAACATGCATTCGTGTGATAATGCAGTGACGAGAAGCGATAAAACATGAGACATGAAAGTAGAAAAGACATTTATGGTAAAGAGAAGAAAAGGATATCTCAAAGCATAATATTAGAGAGATGTACACCCCTGGGTTAGATTGGATTGCCTTTGAATAAAAAAGTACTGATACTTTTGACACTTTAACATTAAAATATAATATCATATGATTGTATTTTATTATATTCAGTATTAAAGTATTAAAATATGGATATTTTTTTTAAAGAATTTATTACTCAACTAAACAAAACAAAAGTGAATTTGATTGAGTATTGAGATTTTACCTTTTGTTCAATAAGAAATACTTTAACCAATTCACTTTTGATTGGATAGATTAATTGTGAAATCATTATTCTGCCTAAAACTGCACTCAGTGAATTGAAGAATCCAATGGGCTTCAAATGAATCTAATACATATTTGGGTATTTCTATTAACACCTCCCTACCTTCTTACACCTATAAGATAGCCAAATTATCCATGAGTTCGAAACATTTTAGATTACATAATTTGAAATTTAAAAATATACTCTAGATTATGCAATCTGAAAATATTTTTTAATTATAAAATCTGAAAATATTTTAGATTACACAATCCAACATATATTTCTGAATTTTATAAATATATTATAAATTGCATAATTCAGAAGTTAGGAAATATATTCTAAAATGCATAATCAAAAAATTTATTGTAAATTATACAATATGAAAATATGAGAATGGATTCTAGATTACATAATTTAAAAATGTATTCCTAATCATATAATTTTAAAATATAAAAATATATTTTGAATTACACATCCTAAAATATATTTATGGATTATATAGTACAAAAATATATTTCAAATTACTTAATCTAAAATTTATTTTTAAATTATATAATTTAAAATACATTTTATATAATAAGGTATCTAAATGATATAATTAGGAATATGTTTCTAAATCCTAAAATTCAAAAATGAACATTTTATACATATTCATGGAGGTGACCAAAGAAAAAACCATAGGACGTAATTGTGTTTTGTACGCAGTCTAATATTACATTGCTTTATTTTATATATTATTTTTGAATACCATCATAGTGGTGCCAATATTTACTAGGGCCTGGGCTTTTGTGATAAAATTGTAGCCCAAAACGCTCCAATAAACCCAAGGGTGAGTCAGTCTTTGTAGGGTTTATGGTCTCTTGCAGCTCCTTCTCTGTTCTGCATTCTGCTACCGGGGCATCGAAATCTGCAGCTTTTACGACGCAGGTGTGTTCATAGAATGGGGAAAACGGAGTACAAGAGGCTGCAGGGAAGCCAGAGCTTCCGGCAGCGGCTTCTTCTCGCCACTCTCTCTTCCACTCCCATTCTCATCGAAGATATTCGCGCCGACGAGACTTGGCCAGGTCTCCGCAACCACGAGATTTCACTCCTCCGTCTCTTCGAAACTGTCTGCGACGATTGCCACGTCGAAATCAACGAAACTGGTATTTCTTTTCAATTTCACTTTTTTGTTTATTTATCAATCAACCACCACCAAGGGCTTGGTTGTTCATTTTATTTGGCTTGAACAGGTACCAAATTGAAATACAAACCTGGACCTATTATCGGTGGCAGGCAACACCGTGCGCACGATTGCGGCGTCTCACGCTCCATTGCCTATTTTCTGGAGCCACTCGTTGTGTTGTGTTTGTTTGCCAAACAGCCACTCACCATTAGGCTCAAAGGTATAGTAGTTATAATAATTTGATTTTTCTTTGAAACCTATCACAGAAGGACCATTTAGAAGATATTTGAATGATTTAAATTATAACTGTTTGGAATATTGTTTATCAGGGATTACAAATGATTCTAAGGATCCATCGGTTGATACCTTCAAGTCTATTACTTTACCCATATTGAAGCGCTTTGGAGTTCCCTCTGATGGCTTGGAGCTTAAAATAGCGAGTCGCGGATTACCTCCCAATGGTGGTGGCGAAGTTGTTTTATCACTTCCTGTTGTTCAGAGTCTAGCTGTAAGTTTCTGATTCTTTTGATGATTTCGACTTTTATTTAAATTTGTTTGTTATCTTATGTGTACTTCCCCTGACAGGCTATTAGTTGGATTGATGAAGGTTTTGTGAAGAAAATTAGAGGAACTACCTTTTCAACCAGAGTGTCTGTTCAGTTTGAAAATAGCATGATTAAAGCTACCCGTGGAATAGTCAATCCGCTGGTTTCTGATGTGCACATTTTCTCTGATCACAGATCAGGTCCTCAGGCTGGAAAGTATGATTCCTTCCATTCAGTGGAATTTGTTGAATATTGTATTTCAGTTTTGGAAATATATTTGGTAGAAATAGGTAAGTCATAGTATTGTAACTTCTTTTGTTGGTGCAGCTCTCCTGGTTATGGGATTTCGCTGGTTGCGGAAACTACATCTGGTTGCTTCATCTCCGCAGACACTGCTGTTTCTCATGCGAGGGACGATGATACTTCTAGCCTTGCAGATGACGCAAAAAGAGACCTGATGCGTCCAGAGGATGTTGGCGTGGGGACTGCCAATGCTTTACTTGGTGAGATAGCTCAAAGTGGAGTGGTAGATTCAACACATCAGGTTAGTATGTTGGCAGTTTCTTTCTGCCCTTTTAATGTTTCTGTGTCAAGTGATAGATACTGGAATTGAAAATGTAGAAATATGACTTCTTACAGAAGTGAAAAAGTTATGATTCCAGTTGACTGATGGTAGTAGATAGAATATAGAAGTAGGCTCCTACAATAGGGAGAACATGATATGGAACGTAAAAAAAAGTAAAGAAAATGCCACAGGAATGCACCCTCCTAAGAAGTGTGCTGACTCAAATGCTATGGTGCTGAAGTACGTAGCTACTAGTTCAATTTTACTGTCTTGCATGTGGGTTTGTAGACTTGTGTATATCATGAAATTATATTCCATTCGTGGAATTTTGGATTCCCCTAATATTTTTGTTATTGTTTTGGTTTATAGGGCCTGCTATTTCTTCTTTGTGCACTATGCCCTCAAGATGTTTCCAAAGTCCGTGTTGGAAAACTTTCCCAGTACGGGGTTGAAACTCTTAGAAACATAAGGGATTTTCTAAATTTGAAGTTCGTTATAAAACCAGATCCGAATTCACAGTCAGTTTTCCTCAAGTGTGTTGGTTATGGCATGAAGAACCTTTCTCGAAAGGTATCATAAAGCGCGGTCAATGGTGTTATAAATCCAAAATACAAGTCTGAAAGAACTGTAATTTTGAAGCAACTGCTAGTTTGGCACCTGGGAAAGAGCTCAACAGCAGCTTCAATATGTAATATTATGCTAATGATCATGATGTCCCTTCTCCCAAATGAATTAACAGGTGAAGTTCAGTTTCAATTGTAACCCAGTTTTGGTAGCTATATATATTTTAGCGTTTTTCACATATGGATTTTATTCCTTTTAGCATTTCTCTTATCCTGAATAGCAAGCACTTCTCCATTATCGGTGCTATACAAGAAATCCCTGTGTATAACAACCATGCAGCTGTTAGCGTCTATGATTATCCAAAACTTGATAAAGCTGCATCGTATTTTATTACTATGCTTCTGCAAGCTTCGTTTTCCAACAAGACAACATAAAAATTGATTAGCAATTAGGAAAAGTACTATGGAACAAACTGATAGTTGGAAGAGTCTGACATTAGCAATTAGCAAAATTAAGGATGTGAACTGGCAAGACCTTTTAGCTGTAAACATTATATTCTGAGCGTTGTTGGCAGAGAAGATGGCTTCAAAATAAGTAACCCAGAAAAGCATATTGGGAATCAGGAAACACAAGTTGAATAAAACCTCCATCATCAGGATCATACAAAATGAATGTCCTTTCCTTATAATTAAATAAGAGCACTTACTTCGTCTTGTAAGAAACATTTACAGTCTTATTTTGATACAAGAAACTTCTAGAGTCTTGTTTATTTAAAGGAGGGTTCACAATCTCATAATTTCTAAGTAATTCTTGTAGGTTTCAGTTCAATATTTAGGTTTTACTAGACCTTCATTTTTATAATTTTATTTGTATTTTTTTTTTCAACTTAGAAATTAATGTAGTTATTATAATCAACTCTTAATTTAATGGGGGTGTTTTAAACTCTCGTTAATATTGGAAAAATTATTTTTTATTCTTAAGATTAAAGATCTTCTACAAGATTAAATCTTAATTTTAAAACTTTCATCATGCGAAGTTTTCTATAAAATTTGAGTCTTAAATTAATAACCCCTTGTTAATACTGTCATTGTATTGGAGATGCTTTAAGATGTTTCACTATGTAGGAAAATAATGTCCTTTTTTTGCTGCCAAATGATCTTCGATAAAATTAGTTCAGAGCTATTACATTTAGTTGGAATTGTTTGGTGATTAGTTGGATTTCATGATTTGTATTAATTACATTTTAAGCTAAATGAGAGTATTCTTACATATTCAATCAAACTTCTTTAGCTGATTTATTTATGACAGATTTGGACTCTACTATGTTTTACAGTTAGACATCAGCGGACATAACACTTGAATCGCTTTCGTATAGCTTTCTTTTATAATTATTAAAATATTTGTTTTTCTTGGAATATTTATTCTTTTAAGAGAAGACTCATTATCATTTTAAATATTTTACCTATATTTCTTAACCCATTGCTAGTACCTGTACGCTTCTTCCAAGTTCCAACTCGGGAAAGTCATCTGGAATTATATCCACCGTCTATTTTATTAAGCTAACATTTTGTACTAAAATTATTTATAATAATAAATTATGTCAAAGGGTTAGGATCTAAACCATGAGAATCCATTCTAATTAGAATGTAGTTAAATTAGTTTGGAGTTAGTATTTAATTGGATTTCAAAATCACATTAGCAGAACTTTTACCTATTCAATCAAGCTGATTTCTTTAATGTATCTCAATTTTCTTTATCACATTAGGCCGGACCACGTTTCTCTACATATTTGCTCAACGTCTACTGGTTCGATTTTTGTACCGAAGTAGTGTAGATTTATCAATAAATTAAATATATGGGCATATTTTTAAAAAATTACATAATTAGATAAATCGTGTTTGGGAACACATTTTAGGGTGAAGAAGTCGTGCTTGATAACACGACTTTACTATACAGTACTTTTTTTTGTCTTATACAAAGTCGTGTGTGCAGAGATAATTTTTTGGAGTTTTTTTTTTTTTAACAATCACAAGTCGTGCTAGGAAGCATGACTTCTACACAATTTCTTTTGAAAAAAACCCTCACAGTTTCACTTCATTATGATTTATGTATTTTTTCTCGCGATACGAAATGTTCACGCAATATTTATTATTTCATATTGCTTTGCCAGCCTAGTATGGGAACAAACAACCTTCAAAAATTATATTGCATGCAGCAAAATGACATCATGCATGAAGGGAACTTACAATTGTCCAATACAATAGGATGAACACACTAAAAATAGAAAAAGAAAATATATTATGAACAATAATTAAACACCCATGAAATAAAGATCCTCGAAAATCAAATAAATAAAGATTTTACACAAAAGGCTTAACAAAATATTACAACAGAGATCAAAGAATGCAATTTCCTTTTGTAATTTTTGAACATGAACTGACAGACTCTTGCACATATTTTTTAGGATCAAAGCAAAAGAAGTCGCGAACTGGACAGAGCACTTCAGAAATGTAATAGAATAAGAGAATTTTTTTTATATATTTTATGGGTGTTTAATTATTGTTCGGAATATACTTTCTTTTTATATTTTTAATGTGTTCAATCTTATTGTATTACACAATTATAAGGTACTGTTCCCTTCATACATGACCAATACATGACGTGGTGAGAAAAAATGCATAAATCATAATGAAGTGTATATGTGATGGTTTCTTTCTTTTTAAAAATTAATGTAGAAGTCGTGCTTCCTAACACAACTTCTGATTGTCAAAAAAAAACTCCAAAAAAGGTCATTGCATACACGACTTTGTATAAAACAAAAAAAAGTATACAAAAAAAATTGTGGCATTTTGAAGTCGTGTTACCAAACACGACTTCTTCATCCTAAAACGTGCTTTCAAGTATGACTTACCCAATTATGTAATTTTTTAAAAATCTACCCATATCTGTAATTTGCTGATAAATCTGCACCACCTTTGTAAAAAAATCCTACTCGTTTGTATCCTTGACTTTGGTGAACATAATTTTACTTTAAAAAAAATAAAAACTAAATTTAAATTGCTTTCAATTCAATTTTTTTATTTAGATAACATAACTCAAGTGTATTAAGTTTTAATTTTTCATTTAAATAAAGTATTTGAATTGTTACTAAATATAACAAATTTATTTTAGTATTAAATAATATTTAATAATCCAATAAATATGATTTAGTGATGGTTGGTCAAGATTATCTTTCAGTCAAAGTTTGTGAATATACTTTTAGCTAATATTAAAGATTTTTCTCTTATTTTTTTTTCTTTTTTAGTAATATTGACTACAATTATTTTTGTTGACATGTTATTTTGTAGCGTTGTTGATTAATCTAATGTTTTGGCTAACTTTTCAACTAATGTAAGTTGAAAAACTTCAACAAGTCACATTCTCAAAAAATAATCTCAGTTATTCAATTACTTTGGTTGAGAGTTATACTCAATTGTTTAATCAAATTGTTAGAAAGTCTAATTTTTTAGATTAAATGTTAAATCGTTATAATTCTTCATGTTATGAAACTATATATTTGTAAATTTTCTTTGAGAGTATTTTTGTTCTTTCAAAGTGTTTTTAATAAGTTAAAAAGGTACCATCAACAATTACTTAAAGAAATTGAATGTACTTTGAATTTGAGTAAAGTAAAATAAATTCTTGTTTGTTAATTTATAATTACTATTATTTCTACTCATATTTTACTGTCTACTTTATTCTTTTTATTAGATAATTTGTTAGATGATCTTATTAAATAATCTATCCATATATAATTTGAATTAAGACAATTAAGACTCCATTCAACCTAATTTAAATCAAATGTAGATACAGAGTACCATATGGTACTATCACATATCTTAGATATCATATAGATTGAACATGAAAAATATAATAAATTTTTATATATAAACATTTTCAGACTAGATATTTCATATGAATTAAATTAGGACCAAAAAATAATTATATTTTATTTTTAATTATAAGAATAAATTTGTAATTTTATAATTTTTATATTAAAAAAATTAAAATATTTGTCACACCTATCATACATCATTCACAAATTTTCACCAACTTTCTATTCAAATCTTATCATCTTTCCCTTAATCCAAACAAGCAAACTTTCTATATACTTTTATCTTAAATCAATTCAAATTTTCTCTCTCAAATTCACTCTTCCATCCAAAGATATCCTAAAACTTTTATGTCTTCTATAACTTATAAGACTTATATAAAATTATGCAGACAATTTCTATATATTTTTTTGAGATTAGAGAAATTTTCAATAGAAATATAATTATTTATAATATTAATTTATTTAATTAAAGTAATATAATATTTTATTACGATAATATATATATATATATATATATATATAT
>Ga0209489_102438_pt1 | contig 37949 bp, 19 predicted proteins | sample SiratrowhiteBW_FD_187527 | JGI IMG/M metagenome (GOLD analysis project Ga0209489, IMG submission 187527) | Root nodule microbial communities of legume samples collected from California, USA - Siratro white BW (SPAdes) (version 2) | ecosystem: Host-associated > Plants > Roots > Nodule | place... | reverse complement strand
ATATATGTTTTAAAAAAAAAATATATATATATATATATATATATATATATATATATATGTGTGTGTGTGTGTTTTATCGGTGAATTATGAAGATAAGTGAAGTATGACTCTTATTTTCTTTCTGATCAAATCAGATTCTATCTTCAGTCATTTTCATTGGATTCCTTTCCAACATAGAAAAATATGAACAGAAGAATGACAACATCAGCAATAACATTACAAAATGTTCCAACCAAATCCATGTGAGTGGCATATGTGTAGCTGAATCACTTCATTTTTCTTCTTTCCTCTTTCTCTGTATATATGATTTTCTTAAGAGTCTTTTCAATTTGTCTGCTATATTATTTTTTTTGCTAAATTTCTCTTGATTGCTTAACAAGTTTATAGTCAATATATAAGAAATCCTATATATTAATTACATAAATTTGTTCTAAAAAATAGATTGATTCTCTATCTTATGAGTCGAAAAAGTAAACAACACACATTAATTAAAAAAAAAAAGATGTTGAATGTTTGTTTGTTTTTTTTTTTTTTTTTTTTTTTAATTTAACAGAAAAAATGTTTATTATATTTTTTAGATGTTTGTTTAATTTATAAAAAAAAAAACTAAAAACAAGCTCATGAGGAAACTATTTTCGAAAACAAGCTGATGGGAGTAAAAATAATAATTTTTATAATTCTAGCAAAACTTAGATAATTTATGTTTTTTAATAATCACTTTTTTTCAGAAGTATTTTATTTATAAACTTAAGACGGCTCACTCATTGAGTCTTAACGAATCTAAAAGAAAGAAACATGATATAAATTGTTAAGAAGTGTGTGAATTTCCTTCAGAACAGTTTTCATTTGACTTATTTTTTGCAAGCAAAAATCACTTATTGTCATTGTTAGAAAATAGACATACTAAGGAGATTTTAATGTACTTTCTTAGAGCCCATTACAGTTAAATTTGGGTCCAATTATTTTCAGGTTTCATTTTTGTTATTGGGTCTGAAATGTTGGATTGATATTGGGCAAACACTTCCTGCACCCTATCACTAAAAAGTTTTTAGATTTAGAATTTAAAATATGTTTCTGGATTTACAAAACTGGAACTTCTTTTAGAGTATACATTTCATAAAGCTATTCTAAAATGTCTATTGTAGAAATAGATTCTGAAATGACTATTTTAGAAATTTGAATTTTGTGATTTTTTTTCTTTTAGAATCCTAATTTTCAACTATGAAAATACTCTCTTTCGAACTTCATTTTGCAGAATGTATAATACAATGGAAAGTTAATTTTAGAAATTATTCCTTCTCCTAAAAATATGTAATGGATTTCATATTTTGAAAATTCGATTTTCAAAAACATCCTCTTTCATAGAATTCTTCATTTGAAATAATATTAAGGATATTTTTAGTATTTCTGAAATTGATGGGTTGCAAGTTCGAATTGATATGGTGTAGAAAGTAATCGCGTTGATATTGGTATGCTAGTGTTATTGACTAATGTCTCAATATTGTAGAATATTGTTAAAAGAGTCCATGAAGAATTTCCCCACTTTTTGAGTTGAAAGATTACACAATTTTTACTTCCATTGTCCCAATATGAGAATGGTAGTGATAATTTCTCAACAGATTCATGTTTTTGTCTTCACAAACAAAAATTTAATGATTTTCCTTTAGCCAACCTTCAAAAAACATGAAAAACTAACTTCTATGTTTATTATGTTTTTTTCCTCCAATAAAATGCAATACAATCAAATCAATTAAGATTGGTCTAGTTGGTAAAATTAAGATTTATATATTACAAAAGATGTAATGTTCAAATCTTGCTATTAATGCAAGAATTTCATAGATAAATAGCCTCTGTAAGTATTTTTAAATCATGACATTTTTTCAGTTTCTAATGAATTCTTAAGACTTAACTCACCTAAACATTTATGCAATACCAATCAGACAAATAGTCAAAAGTGCCTGCCAATTTGGAAAATATTTGTTCCTTTACTTTTGCTGAATCATACTGAAGAATGTTAAAAGTTGAACTACAAAACTAAGTGCTTTATGGAAAAGAGTGTCTCTCAAATGGAAGAAAATGTCACCAAAAATTGGTTAAGAGAGAATGGCCATTGTTCAGCATATTTGATATTTTTGTCACTTTACTGGTGCAGCTGAATTTGTCTCACTAGTAGAGTCTGCAACAGTATATAATAGTGAAATGATGGCCAAAATATCAAATCAATCAAAGGAAAACAAAGAGAAGAGTAGGGGAAATTTTAACCATAAAAATAAAAAGGGCCACTATAGTAGCATCAAATGAAAAATGGTCAGAACACACTATAGCATTTCTATCATTTTTCATCATTCCCCTTCTCCTAACCAAAGTAGGCTAAAATTGGTGTCAAAATCACAGTCATAAAACATTTCTTTTAAAAGCAGATTCAGAATTGAGACATAGATAAAGTAGTTATGTGAAGTTTAGGTAACAATAAAGGCCCTTTGGTCATAATTTGACAGACACAAGGTGGAACATATGGGGATGTAACATGTCCACCCTACTTGGAAGAAAATTCATGTGGCATAACTGGCCCACCCATGAGGCCTTGCATTATTGATTGTGAGATACACATTGGTGGGGACTTTTTTTTTCTTGATATTTTAATTTTGTACTCCTTGAAATGGATTTTGTATCAGAGGTAGGTTTGTGAATGAAGGGTTATGATGGTTGCCAAATTCCTGAGCATCCAATTGTACTTGTTTGTTATGCAAAGAATATATAGAGTTAACAGATTCTTAAGGTAGTTTTGCTGCTTCAACTTCTGAGCATGCTTAAGGCCCGATTAAGGATTAGTTAAGAACGGTTTTGTTACTAATCATAATTTAACATGTTTTTGATTGGGAGGTATGTAACCCAAATTAGGAAGAGAAAGATGAGAAGGAAAAAGATAATGACGTTGTAATTAATATTACAACTGGGGACACTATTTGTTGGATTTGGTTTTTAATTCTAATGTAACATTTATTTTTAAAAAATAAATTTTAAGTTTAACTTAATTTTATAAATTTGATTCTTAAGATGAGATTTACAGTTACGAAATATTTTATTTTTAGTTCAGGTAAGATTTTTAAAACACTTCTCTACGTCAAGATTATTTAATTTATGTATAAAACTATATATTTAAAAATAGTTTCGTAATAAATAACTTGGTAGGTTTAACAATTTTATTAAAATAATCATTAATATCATTTTAAAATGTAAATTTTAAGTTTAATTTAATAATGAGTGTATCCGATATTTTAGACACATTTAAGTGATGCAGCTTTCATAAAATTGTTATAAGTCACTCTCATAACCGAAAACAAATTTTCTACAATTTTTTTCCTCCAAACACACGTGTACTTTTTTGTTAGTCACATGCTGTGTAATCAACTTCTTGTAGTGGTTTTTCTTTTTAGTAGGTTTAAAAAATTCCCAAATATTTTATTTTTCTTCAGTGGCCTATGTTTCAGTATATATAAATGATAGATTAGTTCACCCACCATGCAAATTACTCAAAGGCTTAATTTAGTTCTATTATTCCTAAAAAATTCAATATCTACTTTATATTCCTATCGACCTAGTTACTAACAACATTTTTTCTTTTACCAAATACTTCATCTATAATTTTTTGTTTCTTATTTGGCTTCTTTAAACATCGTGATTTTTTCTCGGTCCCTCTGATATTTTTCTCATTATGATTTTTCTATATGGTCCCTATTCAGAACTACTAAATCAAATATCAATATTATTTAAAGAGATCAAATACAAAAAAAAAACAAAAAAAAAATAAATAGGGAAAAACTATATGATAGCAAAAAGAATTATAAAAATCGATTTAAAAGCAAAACAAAAGTCATGATTTGTGTTCCATAATATTTGGTGTCCTGATATTTTTCATGTAGATTAGAAAAACTCATAAATAAACAAAAAGACTACAAATTATGACATTTATGAAATTGAGTAATATTTTTTTAATGTTTAAGTTTTTTTTTATATACAGTATGTCTCATTAATGCAATGGATTTAATTAATTAACCTTTCATTGTTTAAAATTTGATATTTTAGAGATGTTAGAAATTTATGATATCATTTTAGGTTTGTGTGCAACACTATTTTATTTTTAACAGTGTATAGTGGATAGTGGGGTGCTCGAGTAACATAAATTAAGCTCATTCTATTTGAATTTTGAATCATGAAGATGTTGCCATTGAGTCTGGAACACGTTTCTTATATAAACCAAAAAAAGTATTCAATTACATCGTTTTCTGTTTCCTCGTAAAAGCAAAAGACAAAAACATGAGCAGACCATCATTTTTTCTTTTTTCAATTATTCATGGATTTGTCAAGTTAAGATAAAAAGTGAGTGCTTGTGTTAAATTTTAAATGATTTACTCAAAATGAGTTCACTATTTTTCTACGTGTAAATAAATATTTTCAGGAAGACAAGGATAATAATAATTTAAATATATATTTTTCTTTTAATTCTTTTAAATATCTTTGAAAATAAAATTACGACAGATTCTAAATTCTAAAGAAAGTAATATTTACGTATTACAATTCATTTAATGATGTTATCTCGATATGCAAGATTGTAAAAATTAATACTATAGATAGAAATGAATAATTCTAAAATTTTGATTTCATTTTAAATTTTAAATACAATAATTTTTTCTGAAAATATTATGTTTTCTCAAATATAATGATTAACGCAAACAATAGTATTCAACATATTTAATGTTTCATTATTTATTCACTTGATTTTTATAACTTAACCTTAAATTCAACTTAGTATGTAGTATGTATTCTTTATAGTTAAAACAACTCTATTTTTAAACCGGACAAGACATTTTCTTTATAACTTCTTTAACAACATAAGATGTACTTATAATATAGTAGATAAATTATTAATGAAATGTAAAAATATAACTTATTTAAGAACACAAAAAAATGGTAGATTGAAGAAAACGATTTTTATAAAGGTGCTTAAATTAAAAGTATGGGTAGAGTGCACTTAATAATCTAAAAGAGAAAGAGTAATCTAGATTAAAGATTACCTTATGTATCTTATAACTATCGTTCGTTAAATGTTAGTTTTTAGCTCAATTTGTTTGGATGGAACATATTTGAAATTAGTAAAATTAATCCTAATTTCATAAACTTATAACTAATAAATATTTTTCTGTCAAAAAATATAATTAATTAATACGTACCATTAATTATTTGTTCCCATCAAAATAAATAAATATTAATAACTGATCATGGTGCAAATATCATGTGCTAAAATACTAGTATTAAATGTTGTGAAACTGCTAATTTATATTAATGTAAGAATGGTAAGGTTTTGTTAATAGCATGAATATTTTGACTAACACACTGACAAAATATTATATGATTCTAGCCTGCCAAGTTTGCAAGTCCATTTTTGTCTTTTTCGATGTATCATTCAAAAAGTTCAAATTTCTAAAGCTCCACTGACATAAAATGTAGATGCTAATTAGCCACCAGTTAATAAATTCTAATTATTCTTTATTGACTTTATTATTAATATATATATATATATATATATATATATATATATATATATATATATATATATATATTATGAACTGTGAGTGTATCTTCCATATTAATAAAAAATATATTTATAAAAAAATTTCTACAATCAAATCAGTTTCAATAATCAGAATATTTAATATTATTAAAAATATATATTTCATCAGATAATATATATTTTTTAATAAAATTAAATAAGAATATTATTCAAAATAATATTGTATTATTATGACTTTCTAGATCATTTCTATTTAATCTGAAATATGAGTTAATTAATATATATAATTAATTTTAATCATTTAATTACTTATTAACCATATTATTCAGATATGTAGTGGAGTTTTGATTTTAAAGATTGTGGTTGTGATATAATGTCAATTTATTCTTTTGCATGATCAACTGAATTTTAAAAGTTAATGGTATAAAAATCATACATTACAATTTATGACTAAACAAAAATATTCTCTTGTACAGCCCATGTACCATTGATCAACTCATTTTAAAATCACTCCTGATCCCAGAATTTTAATATCTTTTATTACTTCCCTTAATTAATATCTTTAGAACATTGATTAATAAACCCTTGGAGTCGCTGTGAAAAGAATCCGTTATAAGATTGACAAATAACTATTAATTGTTTACTAACATTTTGATTATCATGGTAATATAAAAAATTATTTGACAATTAATTATTAATTATTTACTAACATTTTTATTATCATGGGAATATAAAATATTAATTGAGTTGTGTCTGGCCCCCTTAAAGCCAAATAGATTGGTACCATTTTTAATTTTCTTTTCCTCTCTTGTTGTTTTTAGATAATTGTTTACCTGTTTCATAAAAAAAATATTATTTATCTTAATAATAAAAAAAATGTTTAGTAGGTTCCAAAGCTATGGGACACGATCCGGGATATGTGGCAGCAGAATCGAAAATACTAAACGACGTCGTTAAGTCACTATCTGCACCCTACGGAATTAGCCAACAAAAATTATGGTTAAGCCACTTTAAATAAAACATCACGTGATGATTATCATATTCTAAATTTTAATCATTATTATTAGTTATTTTCTATCAATAAAATCCACTTTTTTTTTAGTTTTTAATTTACTTTGTTTTTCTATAATTTTCTAAGTATTTAAATATTACTTTTATTTAATTATATCACTAATTTTTATCTCTATCATCTTTATCTAATAATCGAGTGTTGGAGTCAAGTTAAACAAGAGAAGAATCAATAAAAGTGTTTGGAAGACTTATGGGCATTAATCAAATACATTATGATATAATTTATATTATCTCGTAATGGTTTAAATTTAATCAACTAAATTTCATATAACTTATATATGCAGAAGTTTTGAAGCACACGAAACAAATAAAAAATTATTTTCATAAGGAAGGACCTCTCAAGTTATATTAGATTATAAATTCTAAATAATATTAAATCTTATAAAGGATTGCCTGAAATCTTAAAACATTATATTTTATTAAACGATTTAACTTATTTAAAAAAATTAGTTTTTTAATTTTAATCAATTTAATAAACAGTGTCTTCATCAGTTATTTATAGTCACACAAAGAATAAATTCTCTCATTTAATGTATACATTTTATACTTTTACTTTATTCCCCAGTAATATCTCAATATTTAAAACATAAAAATAAATTACCAAAATATTACAAATAATTGCGTACATACACACTATAAATCAGTATTTTTTTATATAATTATTGTTATTAATATTTTTTTAGAATATACACTTCTTAGTATATATATACATATATTTTTTTTTTCTTTCTTTCTTTTATTAAGAATGTGAGTGGATCCCATGACCTATGTAACGGTGACGTGACGGTGCATTTTAAAAGTTTAACCGCTGCGGCATTTATGGCCAAATCCAAAACACATTGAATGCGGTCACAGAAAAGGACAACAACCTTCTTCAATTTACATTTATGCCACTCTCGTTTATTTCTGCTCCCACACCCTTTTCACTTAATGCACAATATTTTATTACCCATCACACCATTTTCTATTGTCTAATTCTCTTTTCTCATGCACCATTCACTCTTCTAAAAACATTTTCCAACAATCATAGGCAAAATCATGAAGCAAGATCTTGTAAAGGAACAATAATAACAACTTGGGACTTAGATAATGATGATGAGAAAAGAACCACCAAAAAAGTATACAAACACAACCCCATCCTAGTTGAGGTGATGTCACCTAGGTTTCCCTCCCAAAATGTTTTGGTCGCAAATGGCACACAACTTTAGGAGGAAGGAAGCAAACTTTAGCACCTTCGAATCACCACAAGCCAAAACAAAACAAGCACCCTTTAATTTGAAATTTAAGATGGGAGAAAACAAATGCTATTGCCACAAGAAGAGATCATGTAGGTCCCTCCTCACACTCTTCTCTAAGCTATCTTCCCATTGCTCCAAGTAACAAATTGCTTCATTTGTCAGTGACCAAAGTCAGTGACTTTGTCATATTAACCACATCCAATAACACGACACTGTCCCTTTATTAATGACATACATATAAGTCATGAAAACTTCAATGCAGCAGCACTCAGAGCAGACCACCCCCTTATAGATTTTCATGCCCTTTTCTATCAGATCCCGCGCATGAATCAACATTTTAAATTAAAAATTTCCACAAGGGTATATCCGAAATTAAGACCAAAAAGCTGGCATTTTATACGAAACCAGACCACCCCTCAAAGGTGATTTTACTGCATAAATCAAAAACTGATAGAAGATGAGTCTCTGCATTTCACCTTACTGTGTACTATGTACACAATTGCCTTTTCTCCTCAAATTTATATTTTTTCTTCACAAAGAAAACAATATTAATATGAGTGTTCACACTTTGCCTTTTCCACATATTTCAAGTTTAATGTAACTCGCAAAATGGTTAACAAAAGATTCTACACATGAAAATGTGTGATTATAAAAGTGAAAATGAGTGCATGTGCAATGTAAATTATTCTTTGTTTTAAATTACCATGACATAATTTTCTCAATTTTTTTAAGGACTAAAACTTCAAATCAGGGACTGTTAAAAAAACTTGAGAAAATTATTACAGTCTGTGACTAAAGCAATTACAATAAATAACCTTTATTATATTAATATCCTACTTTTTCCCATCACGAATTCCATTGGTCACTCGCAGCAACAAAGCTGATATCTTTTCTTACCCAGAAACCATTTTGTACGCGTTATTACTCATTCTTCCTCTCAGTCTCAACCAACACCGGTTTCTCTTTCTGGGTTGACTTATCTTTTGATAAAGCCTCCGACTTTGTGTCATTTTGGTGTTTCTCTGTGAGTGACTCATTTTCATATTTCAATGGGGAAGAGTGATTTTGATTGAAGTTGGTTGTTCAAGCGTGTGTTTTCGCTGGAAATCAATTTTAATAGAATCTGAAGACAATAATTGTAAGCAAAAATACATTTTTTTTTTTTTTGAAAAAAGAAGTGTGATATTCCCTTTTCTTGTTTTTTCGCTGGATGTTCATTTGTAGTTTGATGGACAGATATAATATAAATAAATGTATTAAAGAAAATGAAGTTTTGGACTGGATCTTATTCCGGCTTTCCCTTTTTCTTGTCTCCAATAATGCTTTTGACCCTTCTAAACCAACAAAATGGCGGTTGCGAGTTATTAGTAAATAATATCATATTTTTGTACATACATGTATTTATTTATTTATTTATTTGCATTTCTTCTTCACACACCTAACTCTGCAATATTATTATTGTTATTATTTGTCTGATGTACATTGAATCTGGGAACTGAGAGGGTGAACTTTGAGGGAGGAAGAGAGAGCTGAAAGACCTATATTTCGAGTCATATTTATGTGTCTCTAAGGTTTAGGGAAGGTTGGATTGGATTGTTTTGTTTTCTGTCGAAGAAGGAAGGACAATACTATTTATGCAGAGGAATCTTTTGTGGAGGCTTCCTTCTAAATGTTTTCGATAGTAGAGCCAAATAGTTGGATCCAAATCACACCCCTTTACCTTTTCTGAAGCAGCTTCTTTTCGACTATTTTGACTTGGTAGGTTATTTGAAGGTACAAAAAGCACAACAGCTAGTGGAGTGAAGGGTCTCCTTTTCAAATCTCTCATCAAGTAGTGTGCTATGCTATGCTATCTTTCACTGCTTTGAATCTTGTTGGAGTTCAGAAAGCTTGAAGTGCATTTTGCATTTTGAACTGGAGGCTGCTGCATCATCAACCTCTTCCTTTCTGATCCACAAAAAGGGTATCTGATTCTTCCCGGATTTTATACTACTTTGGGGACGTACTTGTGAAAAAAAAAAAAGCAAGATTCTGTGAACGTTGGGGGAGGTTTTTACTTTTGAGTGTGTGATACTGATACAAAAATACAAATGGTTTGAATTTGGTAGTAAGAATTTGTCTCTTTTATTGCCCGGTGGAATGTACAAGCATGTTGGTGATAAGATAAGTAATAATTGTTGTGGTGGGGCAGGCTAATGATTGATATATATGATACTGAACGTCTTCTCGTGTTTCACTTTCTCCTATATAGAAATTTGCCAACACATATGCTTTGGATGGTTGTTGAGAGTTGAATCTTTTAAGCAAGCAAGTTCTTGAGGCATTATTGTTGGTGCTGATGAATCGAGAGCAACAGAAGCGGGGGAAGCAAGAGAAAGGTTCTGATGCTGCTGAGAAGGTCATTGTTGCCGTTAAGGCATCAAAAGAAATTCCAAAGACCGCTCTTGTTTGGTCCCTGACTCATGTTGTTCAACCTGGGGACTGCATTACACTTCTAGTGGTTGTGCCTTCACAAAGTTCAGGTGATTGTGATTCCTTTTTCGCCTGAATTTGATCTACTTTTGTGCTTCTTTTTCTTGCTGGATATTGTTTTTCGGCAAATTGGAAAAAAGGGGGATTTGATTCCATTGATTCAGATGTGAGTATGTGACATGGTCCCTGGTTTCTATGGTTTTGCATTTTGAAATTATGTCATGGAAGTGTGACAGGAAATAATGAGTGCATTCTTGAACTATGTTGGTGTTTCTTTTTTGGGAATTTGAACCTTGACCATGCTGTTATGTATAAATGACTGTTATTCTACACATATGCAGGCAGAAGATTATGGGGTTTTCCGAGATTTGCTGGTGACTGTGCCAGTGGTATCAAGAAGTACCCTCCAGGAACAATATCTGAGCAGAAGAGTGATATCACTGATTCTTGCTCTCAGATGATCCTTCAACTCCATAACGTCTATGATCCAAACAAGGTTAGTATAGTAGCCTTGGTGTATTCAAGGTTCATGCAAATTGAATGTTGAGGTCATATTCTTATTCCAGTCTTTTCCCTACAGATCAATGTCAGGATTAAAATTGTTTCTGGATCACCTTGTGGAGCAGTGGCAGCAGAAGCCAAGAAAGCACAAGCCAATTGGGTCGTATTAGACAAGTACTCTCTCTTATCTTTTCCTCGTTTAAACCTGATGATATCTACATTTATGGTTTCTTGTTTATTTGGTGATTGTAATTGAGTTTGTGGTGTTTCCTTCTTTGCAGACAGCTCAAACATGAAGAAAAGCGATGCATGGAAGAACTACAGTGTAACATTGTGGTTATGAAGCGTTCTCAACCAAAAGTACTGCGGTTGAATTTGATAGGACCTCAGAAGAAGGATGTTGAAGAAGCAGGTCAGTCACCTCCCGAGCAAGATGACATGTCTGAAAAGCGAAGCAAAATAAAGCTTGATTCCTTAAATTCTATCAAAGGACCAGCTGTGACTCCATCTAGCAGCCCCGAGCTAGGGACACCATTCACTGCAACTGAAGCTGGTACTTCATCAGTTTCAAGCTCTGATCCGGGGACTTCACCATTCTTCATCTCAGAGATGAATGGTGAGTCCAAAAAAGAGGAAACTATCCAGGAAAGTCAAGAGCTTGGTGATACTAATTCAGACACAGAAAGTGAAAGTCTGTCCACATCTTCAGCAAGCATGAGATACCAACCATGGATCACAGAATTGCTTTTACATCAACAATCATCACAACGCAATGAAGAGAGATCAGAGATATCTCATGGTAGTATGCCTCAAGCATCTACAACCAGAGCTTTCCTAGATAAGTATTCTAGGCTTGATAGAGGAGCTGGATTTGAAACCTCAACCTATAGGAATGACTTGGATTTCAGTGGAAATTTAAGAGAAGTAATAGCATTATCTGGAAATGCCCCACCTGGTCCCCCTCCACTGTGCTCAATATGTCAACACAAGGCACCTGTTTTTGGAAAACCTCCAAGATGGTTCAGCTATGCTGAGTTAGAACTTGCTACAGGTGGTTTTTCTCAGGCCAATTTCCTGGCTGAAGGAGGGTTTGGATCTGTTCACAGAGGGGTTCTACCTGAAGGACAAGTCATTGCTGTGAAGCAACATAAATTAGCTAGTTCTCAAGGTGATCTTGAGTTTTGTTCAGAGGTGGAAGTCCTGAGCTGTGCTCAACACCGGAATGTTGTTATGCTCATTGGATTCTGTATAGAGGATAAGAGAAGGCTACTGGTTTATGAGTACATATGCAATGGATCATTGGATTCGCATTTATATGGTGATTTCTCTTGCTCCCATACCAAATTTTCTCGTGATAGAAATATTTTTTGAATTGGTTTTGGTTTACGAATGGATAGGCCAACTATCATAATATTTTGTCTTTAAAAGGGCTACATTTATGCGTAGTATGTTAACATCATGATATTTTCATGTTACATTCAGTGATATGAACATGGTGACTTGATTATAGATTGATTTAGTAATGCTTTTGAATATTTCAGGGCGACAAAAGGATCCATTAGAGTGGTCTGCACGGCAAAAAATTGCTGTGGGAGCAGCTCGTGGATTACGCTATCTTCATGAAGAGTGCAGAGTGGGTTGTATTATCCACCGTGACATGAGGCCAAACAACATTCTCATAACTCACGATTTTGAACCTCTGGTAGGGTACTGCTTTGCTTCCTCTGCACAATGCCGTGTCATAGTTTACATATTGAAAGACACCAGCACTTCATTATTTAATATTCATCTCTCTACAGTTTTTTTTCCTCTCCCTTCAGTCCATTAAAATAATTGTGGATAGCTTAAAAAATATTTTTCAGTTTCCTACGTAATGTGTTTTGAGGTGCATGAATGTATCCTTCATTTTCTAAGAGTATTAATTCGGCTGAATTATGTTATGGAAGGTTGGTGATTTTGGACTGGCAAGGTGGCAGCCTGATGGAGACACAGGTGTGGAAACTAGAGTGATTGGAACATTTGGGTAAGTGTTTGTATTGATCTTGAGACTTAGTTTCATAATTAAATTTGTATGTATATGTGATTGTAACTGGAGCATGCCGTTTCTGTGTAGGTATTTGGCTCCTGAATATGCTCAAAGTGGTCAAATCACTGAAAAAGCTGATGTTTATTCCTTTGGGGTGGTATTAGTTGAGCTTGTTACAGGGAGAAAAGCTGTGGATCTCACTAGGCCAAAGGGGCAGCAGTGTCTTACCGAGTGGGTAAGTTTAGAGTATGAGAATATCTAACTTCAGTAACTTTTGGATTCTTAGATGTTGGCACCATTTCAAGAGAGTAAATAGTAACATTCATGAGTAATATGACACTCCAATTCTCAAATAGAAAAGTTTGAATTTTTGTTGTTGTTTATGCTACCCTTTGCCTAGTTGTGTAAACTTTTAGATATTAAACAGGCAAGACCTCTCTTGGAAGAATATGCAACCGAGGAACTGATTGATCCAAGACTTGGTAACCACTATTCTGAAAATGAGGTCTATTGCATGCTGCATGCTGCCTCATTATGCATACAGCGAGATCCTCAATGTAGACCACGCATGTCACAGGTAAAGGAAGTTTTTTTGAGCCGTTTTGCTTTTTGCCAAACTTTGCTTGATGAAAAGAACTCACAATTGCTTGTCACACTTATGGTTGTTTATTGAAGGTTCTCCGAATACTAGAGGGTGACATGGTGATGGACACCAATTACATCTCAACTCCAGGCTATGATGCAGGAAACCGAAGTGGTAGATTGTGGTCAGAGCCATTACAAAGGCAGCACCATTACAGTGGTCCCCTGGTAGAAGAGTCTCTAGAGTCCTTCAGTGGGAAGCTATCCCTTGACAAGTACAGGCCTTCCTATTGGGGTGATAGGGACAAGGCTAGGAGGGCCTCATGTGAAGATGACATTTGAATTGATTGGTCATAGAGATTGCGTTCTTGTTATGCTAAATATAAAATATGCTTGTTCCCCACCTATTTTGTTGGTTCTTTTTGTCCTTTTTTTTGTGCAATGATCATCTAATTTTGCATTTGTATAGCAGAGTGAAAGTAGGATAGGTAAATATAGAAGCTTTTGAAGAATTTTCAGAATGACCTTCATAGAATTAGTGCTGCTGTCTACTATCTTCACTCTTGAAATCTCTCTGTGATCTATCATCTATTATATTATATGATCCAAAAAATCTTGATTATGTGAATGTCACGTAAAAATTGATTAGAAGTATTTGAACTAGTGGATGTTAAGAACATTTGTTTGTGCATGGACTTGCATGCATCGAGAAATGAACAAACTTGGTCATGTGAACTAGCAATCATGACAATGAGAGCCACATCAGTTAACTTTTAAGCCTTACTGAAGGGTGAAATCGGAAATATGATAAGTTTTATTCCATTTTTCAACACTGAAGGATGCAGAATCAAACACCTTGGTTGGTTGATTTTGACAATGTTTTTTTTTTTTTACTTTTTTTTCTTGAACTCTTGACTTTTGTAACATCTAAAACAAAAGATATTGGTTGGCTGATGGGGACGGGTGTGAGGTTGAGACATAACAGGATCAAGAGACATGTCAAGTGTCCTGTTTTCCGGTTTTGTATTGGCAAAAGTTACAAACAAAGGGACTCCACACCTTATCCCGAGGGCGACTCTGTCTCAGTCTTGTCCATGTATATCAACATCACCAAAAACTTTACAGAACTCACAGCTTTGATTCTTCCAATAGAGCAATGCAATTTTGTGTAAGTTTCTACACAAAAAATCATGTAATCTGTGAGTACCAACAAAATATATTATTTTCATTTCGGTAAATTTCCATGGTTGATAATATATGCAGAGTTGGTAAAGGTGCTCAAGTATCCTTATTCATCTGGACCGATCTCAAAATCCAGACCCATGGAACCTGACACCTCCGTGCTTTTCTTCCTGCACTTCCATAATTCGAAAAATACAAAAATACTTTTCGATTTTTTTAGATTATATAAAATACAATTTAGAATAAAATAATTTGTCCTTCAAATTATACAATTCAAAATATAATTTTTATATTTTGTATTGTATAATTTATAATATATTCTGAATTACTTAATTTAGAACATAAATAAAATTGTTTTATTTCAGATCGTATATTCTATAATATAATTTTTATTTATATTTTTATATGTAAATTTAAAATACAATTTTTTATATTCTAAATATTAGAATATAAAAAATAAGTAAATTGTAGATGAAAAGATGAAGAAAATAAAGAGAATAAAATAATAATTTTACTTCTATTCAAATCAAGAAGAGAGTATGTGTAGGAAAAAGCCGTCCACCTATCCGATAGTCCATTAGGCCCAAACAATATAACAAAAAGGTGACTGATTCTTCCTGCACCTCCATAGTGATTTCCTGCACCTCCATAATTTTAACATATTTCCATTTTAGTCTTGAGAGAAAGACGAAAATAACCTTCATTAATGGTATCTGCTATTCATTTTATTTTTTCCACTTTGCAGGTTGCACAAACCACAATACAACTAAAAAATAAATACATTGCAGATTGTACAATCCGTAATTATATTTTCTGCACCTTTTACATTGCGGGTTGTACAACTCGCAATACAAATTTTTTTAAAATATATTACAGGTTGTACAAACCTCAACACAAATTTTTTTTAAATACATTGTGGTTTGTACAATCCGTAATACAATTTTTTTTTTAAATGAGTGGGTTATACAAACCGCAATACATTTAGAAAATTTTATGTATTGCAGGTTGTACAACCCGCAACGTATTTAAAAAATATTTTATATTATTAATTATATAACCTGTTGATGTGGTGTAGTGGTTGTTATCACTTTAATTTTAGACCTAAAGATAAATAAATCCCAGTTGCCATGTTTCTAAAATTAAAATAGGAATATATTAAAATTATAGAAGTGTAGGAAGAATCACTCCAGAAAGGTCCACCTATTCGATAGTCCATTAGGCCCAAACAATGTAACAAAAAGGTCCTACACGATTAGGGTATCAAAATTAGTGATCCGAACTCTCAATGCTTTCTTTTTAGTAAAAGATTTGTGTAAGTCTCTAATTCACTTATTTAAGTATATTTTCTTTCTTCACCTAGTTTTATATATTTATTATATTACAGTTGAACTGAATTAACTCAATCCATTTATTTATAATAATATAATTCACCTATTTTATTAAATATTAATTAAATTTTAAAAAATATATATTTTAAAAATTAAAAGTAAAAATGACGATGTTAGCTCGAACAATAGGATAAACAAATAAATTAAATTTTTAAATCATTTAATAATATTTTGATTTTAGAAAAAGTGTCAATAACTAAAGGCAAGATTATTGATGGGTTACGGGTCTACCTAATTTCAATCCAACTCGAATTCATGATTATAGTTCATAGATTTGAATCTATTTTGACATCCAATAGAAGAAATATTAAAAATTATTATCTTTACTAGTTAATTAATAATTATAATTAAATAAATTTAAATAATTAAATAAGACAGGCTCTCCCACACTATATCCCTCTCATTTGGCTTTTGGCGCCAATTTATTGTTGAAAGGCTAAAGCAAAAGAAAAGCAAACCCTTCAATCGAATCAATGGCTTCAAGCTCCGGCGCAGAAGCAGCGTCACTCGACGATTACGATTCCTTGATTGCAACCACCGATGTGGAGCTTCTCAAGCGAGCGTGGCGCAACGAGAAGGCGGCGCCGGAGATTCTCCGATTCGAATCTAACTTGATTTCCCGCGTCAAGGAACAGATTCAACTCATGGCACGCAACTTCTCACACCTCAAACCCTAACCAGTCTTCTCTGTCCCCAATTTTCATTCATTTGTTTGTTTCTGTCTGTGCAGGAGGAAACCGTGGAGGAGAAATCCAGTGGCGGCAATGATCCTCTCTCAGTGTCTCTGTATCAGATGGACTTGGACAGAACTCTCTTTCTGTTGAGATCCTATCTCCGCATCCGCATCCAGAAGGTAACCGCCGAACCGATTCCGTTATTATCTCTTAATTCCTTCACATTCGGCTTAATTATGGCCGTAATATTAGGTTTTTGTTTTTAAGTTTCTGCAATCGAAATTTTGGCGGTAATGCTAAGGTTTTTTAAAGTTTCTGCAATTGTGACAGCATAGTTCGTATTTTGTGTGCGATTTCCCGTAATATCAATGCAACGAAATTGCAACTGCAACTGTCAGTTAGTGCAAATAGCAGTTTTTGGAAACGGTGAAAAAAGATCCGAGTGAGTGAACGGTCTTAATTAGCCTTAAGTATTAGCAATGGCAGCATGAATATTGCACCACAGACATCTTTGAATGAACTTCTCTCTAAACAATTTTAGAAGAAAAAACGAATTAAATTTCTCTATAAATTAAAATGAGGTTAATTTATGGAAATTCGCTCACATTAAGTATTTTAGAGGTTTGGCTTATGAAGAAACTTGTTTCACTTTTTTCTTCTCTTAGAAGTATATATGAAAAGTTAACCAAAACATAATCCAGATGTAAATTGAATTTTGTACGTCTACTCACTTTTGCCGGATATTTTTCGCCTAATAATAGTTTTGCGGCTTTCATTTTTACTACATGCGCACCTGTATAATAGGTTAAAACAATTAGGGTGTGCGTTAGTTGCTGAACTATTTGAACACTAGTCAAGCTGGGAATTGACTTCACCGATTTCTCAGTTCATTGAATTTTTTTGTTTATTTTATTTTTACAACCATGTTTTTATTGTAGATTGAAAAGTATATGTTCCACATCTTAAAAACTGAAGAACTTTGGAACAGGCTATCTAAAGACGAGAAAGATTTCGCCAGAACGTAAGGCTATCCTTTACATTTTTTTTTTTTTGATAAATTGTTTTCTGACTAGCAATGTGTTTTAGCTGACAGCATTAAAGCATTCTTCTTGCGGTTTTTGAATATGATTTTCTTGTTCCAGGTGTACAAGTGACCTAAACCAACATCTAGAGGAGACTGTGCTGTCAAAGCTGCCAGAAAATTATCAGTCTGTGCTAAAGCAATCTGTTATAAGTGAAGAGGACGACATGGGTAATTTATCATCCTTAGAAGATAGAAGGCAATTTAGGTTATTTTGTTTCATTACTTCTTTCTAAGCATTGTGTGTCTTTTTGAGTTAGCAAATTGGCTCTGCCTAAAACTCCGTAGTCTGTTATGAGGTCAAGTTTCACACCTTGTTAGTGGCATGAAATAATTTGCATTTCTTGATTGAAAAGTTTGACGATGAGTTCTGTAGTAGTTTTTCTGATTAATTGGCCTTCATGCTTGTAGTTTTTCTTGTAGTATCCAGCTTTCTAAAATAAGATTTTGGGCACTGATCTTCGTATATTTGACAACCTTTCCATTATTGGTGTTAGAGTATATGAAATATCTAAAAGTGCTTATCATATTTTAGACTGCCTTTCAGGATTAATTCCGTGATTCCCCATTGTCTCTTAGGATTGATTGCTATAGTTTCCAACCTTACTAATGTTAGATTATCAGGTTGTTTCTGACTTTCCGTAATTAGTTAGGATTATGAGTAGTATAACGAGGATCAGTGATATAGGTTTTATCAACAGATTGTACATATCTTAGCTAATATTAACTATTGTTTCATTCTTCTTTCTCTTTTCCGTCCTCTATATCTAGAAACCGTAATTTCAACAATTAAATTAGATGACACTAAATAATTGTGCAGTAACACTGTACCGAAGGCTATAATGACATTCTTTATAGCCGAGTAAAACTTTGACTATCTTATAACAGCCCTTGATTTCACATATTCTCTTGTATTGAATAACTGACGGTAGCTTAACCTTGCTTATGTTTTTGTTTTTGGTAATAATGTCAACTATTGCGAGGGGGGTTAATTTTTTGGATAAAATTGTTCCTTCAGTTACACTTTGATCATTTTGTTTAATTAGCCAGCTTATTAACATTGAATGGTACTTCATCATAGATGACTGTCGTATTTTTTTCTCTGTTCATAAAATCGCACACGTGATTTAGTATCATATTGGATGGTGCTAAGGTAAGGTTGACGACTAGCAACCTTGTGACTTGGAAGTCAAGTCACATGTTCAAATCCACTTGGTAGGAGTCTGGTACATGGGTTTACGATTTAATTCTCTATCCTTTTGTGCATATCAGTATATTGGGGATTCTTTTCGGTGAAGAACCATGTTAGATTTAAAGGGTTTCTCCCTCATCTTCCCCACTTATGTTTTCTCTTCTGCTAACTGATGTCTTTTATTGCTGTTGGCGGGATTACATGAAATCATACTTTGGCTTTTAGTTTACCATGTTTTATTTCCTTGAAGCTTAGCTCCTGACATAAATGATCGTGACAAATATTTTGTTTGTACATTTCAGTCCCAGAACCACAACTAGACACATTTGTTTTATGTAGAAGTAAAGAGTATCTCACGGGCATTCAACTCGAAGATGGACCTGCTGATGACAGGCAATTGTCGTATTCTTGTACGAATTTATTTCTCTGTTTTGTAAAAGGTTAAAAAAAGGTTCACTTGATCTGGCAGGTCGAAGCTGTTTGAGATGGAGCCAGGTGTCCTCCATTTCATATGTTACAAATCAATAAAAGCACTTGTGGAGAGCGGCAAAATTGATCTACTCTGATAAGTTCTGTTTGGATGACGCTCTTGAGATGCCGCCATTGTTTATTCCCAACTTTGTTTTTCTTTTTAAATTCTGGTGTATCAAGCCAGCATGATGTCAAGGGACAGCAGTTACCGACTAATACATAGGTACAACATTTTCACATCATATTGACGTGAAAAATCAACATGAGTTCATTCGTTGTTTCTTTTTTGTTTTTTCTTATTAGGTGTTTTTTAATTAACATGTTTTTAAAACTTGTATAATAGTATAACTAATTTAGTATTTCTGGAAATTGGTTTTGCTTCTAATAAGATTTTCAATACACTTGAAAAAAAAAATATAGGGCTGAAGTAAATAATACGAATACGATCACCTGCAGTCCGAAAGGAATTTATACATGCAGTTGAACGACAGCATTGCATAATTTTTTTCTTTAACGGTTAGCATTCCCTTAAGATGAAAAATGAATTGAAAATAATTATATTGATCTAACGCGGAACATGGTCACCTAAATCTTCTAGTGTTAAAAAAGAACTGCAACGATAAAGATTGTTTTCTCATTTTACAATGTAAATTTTTTCAATTAATAGGATTCCAGCAATTGAAGATTTAAGTTAAGAGATCCTTGATAACAGATGAATTCATCACGTAAGATGTCATTCTACAACTTTATTGGGTACTTCAGATTGGGCATACACATCAAATCTGTGGTGCTGTTCCCAAATTAAAATATGAATCATCATTTCATGTTTCTTATAGGGCGCTTTGAGAAATAAAAGAGAAAATCCTTTTCTTTTGACAAAAATAAAAACAGTTTGTTATAAAACATTTATTACTTATTAGAACAAAAGCAAAACTATTTATTATAAAAGATACTTATAAATTACATTCTCTACTAATAGATACTTAAATCAAAATACCTCCACCAATTTTAGTAATCAAACTCTTTTCGCGTATGTGTCATTGGTTACACTTCAGGATATATAATATAAGTAAATTTGTTAACTACCAAGAAAAAGTTTAATTAAGAAAAATAAAAATTCGTTGACCAAGGCCCTGTCATTTGGACAGTGAATTGGCGATGATGAGAAGATCCAATCCAATTAAAGAAATAAGGTAATTCCATCCAATCGTTACCATAGCTTTTGACTGAAGCGGATATATGATGAATGAGCACCCCGAGTTCGTCCAATTCAATCGTCTATCCTTATTCTGCCAAAAGGTCATATTTCAAATGAATTCAGTTGTCTTGACTATATGAAATTGTTGATATTCAGTAGGCTACTGCAAAAAAATGGTGATCCATGCTCCACAACGGTGATTTACTACGGAGTTTTATAGAAATCTAATAACAATATATAAATTCGGAAGTTTATCTAAAATAAGTTTATTTTCTAAAGTTTTAAAGTCAAAACAGACATTCAGAACTAACCTAAGTGTCGTAAAGAGAAGTTTAAAGAAATTAAAATGACCTCAAAAAAAGTGCATTTTTAACAGGAAAAAACAGCATAATTAAGCATCTAAGCAGAAAATGAAGTGTAATTTGTCAGCATTACTACTAATGTGGTTTACATTTTCCATAAAAAAAATATATGCATAATGGTTAACATGTTTTGCAAGCTTCTATACCAACTGGCAAAACTTTAATTCCAACCCATTACATGATTTCAGGTATAGCTAGAAGAATGTCCATTCCCAATCTTCCCTTAACATGTTGCAACTACTTTATATCGAAGAAACCAAATTATCCCGTAAGTGTTTTACCTCCAAATTATCGAAGAAACCTAATGCTTCCTCATTTTAGACCTTGCGTATCTAGACAGCACAGATAATAAAAGAAAAGAGTAAATTAGAAAGATGAAGCATCCAATCATAGAAGAATAAAAATTAATAGAAGTCATTAGGTTAGGGGATACTCTATGTGCATGCCACCCCGATCTGATGATGGAAGCAAGCTTCCCTGAAGCTCCTCCACGACCTTAGCAGCTTGATCAATTTCCTGTCAAAAGATGGAAGGTTGACAAGATAATCAATAAATGAGTAAAAATCCAGGGCAAGGTTATTTCAAAGATAGATACATTCTTTAACACATCATTTCAACCACACACTATTATTATTAGTTAAGATTAATTTAAAATTACAAAATTAAGAGAAATAATCATTAAATAACAAGTGAAACCCACACAAATTTGTGATTTCCAATAAATTTTAGTCAATCAAAGAATAGTACGTTGCCAGCATTTCTCTTGACAGATATGGTATGCTTAAATATACACTGTTGGCAAAGCAATGAAAAAGCGCATTTTAACAATAACAATGACACCTATGGTTTCCTGCCAGAACCGTAACTTACCTCAAAATCAGCAAATGCAACTGGCATTCCTCCTCTAGAGCGCATTTTGACCATGTTGAATCCAGCATATCTGGAAAAATGGATTGAAGACATTAGGTTTAATGATGAACACCAAGTAGATGGAAAACATTGCAGGGTCTGAAGAATGTTCAGCACTGCTCCAATCTGAATAACACCAGAGGCCCTTAGCAGGTTCATCAACAAGAGAGAAGGAGCAACTCACGCAGAAAAGGCCTGCTTTAATTCATCTTCAGTGCAGTTTGGGCCAAGATTTGCGATAAAGAGAGTGGAACACAGTCCTCCGGCACTGCCCTTTTCGTGTTGCTCCTACAGCCAATTTGAAAAGATTGCATAGTACAAAAAATCTTCTAGTGAAAAAGCAAGGAACACCTTTTACAAACTACACAAATTTTAATCTATTTGTTGAGACAGAAGAAAATGACATGAATTCTATGTGCTGCATTTAAAGCAGAAAACAATATTGGATGGTTTCTACTAATGTAGTAAGCAGAAGAGTTCCAACTTATTTCTGTTTTTCAGTTAAACTTACCACGGGTATAGGATTGTCAGAACCAGCAGCTGTCTCATCACTGCATTCAAAAAGATAATATTATAGATTTGGCGTCCCACTACAATATTCATACTGATATACTTTTATCATTCATCTTTTGTGCACAATTTGCAAAATTTTGAACTGAGGTAAACAGTTGTTCAAATTTATTGTACTCTCAACCTTGCTATGATTGATAAATCACCATGGTTGCCGTCACTGTCTGATGGTTCATCAGGGTCACTGTCACCTAAATGTTAAAGATGTGCAGATGAGAATGAGACACAGAAACAAGAGGGGCAAGAATACGAGACCTAAGTTCATTGTGCTGCACCTCTCCCTTTTTCCCTTTCTAATCTCACTCACACTTAACTACGGGTGCAAACAAGACAATAGCAGCAAGCTAGATCACATTTTAGAATACAGTACACGCATTTTGCTTGAACTCGGTAAAGTAGCATTACCATCATCACTTGATGATCCATGAACATGAGGCTCCCCTTTGGTCCTTTTATCTATAACCACGTAGGCTCCACCGCCTATGAAAAGTAAAAGTCCAGTAGAAGGCATTAAGAATAAACCCTAAAAGTAAAACAAACTGAACTCCTCAGAATTCAAAAGAGATACATAAATTGGGGAAATTGAAGAAAAGTTGCTAGAAAGAATGAAAGTGAAAAAAATGAGTAGATATCTAGATGAATATGCTACATATTCAATATAGCTTGAGGATACTTTAATTTTTTTTATTCCTCATTTTCTATTTATCCCTATCATGCATGCATAATATACACACGCACATACCTGGTTTTCGCTTTCTCCTAGAGTTTGACCTGGCAAGTTCAATATGTAAAACAGATCCAGTTTGAGGATCGAATTTCACACCCTGGTGAGAATCATCAACCAAAAGAGAACTTAAATAGAAGACCAATTTCTATTAACTGCAAACATCTTCCCAAATAAATTACACTCAATTTCTTTTCACACTATAAAAAATTGAACTAACTTGCAGGATTTAGCACACTAGTAGAAGCTGATACCAAAATGTTCACTCCAAGGAACAAAATATAAACAAGTAACCTTATCATCATCAAAAATCAAGCTATCATCACTGATTAAAAATTTTCCCTAACCACTAATAGGAAACAAAAAACAAGTTAAGTTTCTCCCATAGCTTGTGCATAGGTTAAAATAACGAGGTTCTACAAACTAACTTCTACATAAACTTCTTGTACTTAATAGGATAAGCTAATTTTCTTTCATGCACAAGTTTATCCAAACACGAGATAAATTCCTAGCCCTAAGGTTCATCACGGATGACGCCATTCGAAGCCTGATACTCACATTCAAGGAGTGCAGCGCTGCCATTGCCGATTGGTGGTTGAAAAACGTGGCAAACGCCACGACCTGAAAAGGAAAGTGAATTTTGATTCCATATATAAAAAATTCAAAGAGAATGTCAACTTTGAATGCATCAGTTACGAGTAGATAGGTACCTGGTTGGCGCGGCCGGTGTACTTGAGCTGGCAAGAGTCGAAACCGGGGCGGCGGCGGAAGAGGTTGTGAATCTCACGCGCCTTCACGTCGTCCGGGAGCCCCGATACGAAGAGCGTATTGATGTTGCTCCGATCATCTTGTTGGTACAGGTAGTACGGATCGAAGGGCGGCTGAGCCATACTCGCCGTCGTATTCGGCGGCAGTGGTGGACGCCGGGGAATGTCGGCGAAGATGTTGACGGAGGAAACCGCCGGTGGTATCACTTGTTTTGTACGGACGAAACGAAACGGAAAGGGTAAAAGAAGAGTATCAGTGTGTTGCTCTGCGTTTTCTGTAAAAAATAATTTGTAATTTTAATATAGAAATAGGAAAAACTATTAATAATGCTCCTCAGAAAGAAAAAGATAAATAGAAAATAAAAAAATAGTTCTTTAACAATCTAGTTACAGTTCTCAATAACAACAATATACTTTATAAAGTATTCTTATTATTAACTAAAATTATTATAAATTACAAATTTTAATAGATAATAATTTCTATTTAATGTTTATTAATGTGAATTAAAGATATCTATTAGAAAGTATATTTTTAAAGCTCTTTTTTACATAAGTAAAATATTTGAAGTAAATTGATTTATTAATTATACATTTAGTTAGCAAGTCTCTTTAGAGACATGTTATTGGGTTTAAAAATACAAGATAATGGATTAAAATTCTTCAAATAATAACTTGTTTCACATTCTAATAAAATAATTTTTTTAATAGTCATCATTGAAATTTCAGAGTCCACATTTAGGGTTACATGATGTAGAATCTCCTTACATCTTCAAAAATAACTTTATCTTAATGATTTAACTTTTGAAATATATCCATCATCAGTTTTCCATAATATTATGAAAAAGGACCTTTTATCTTAGAAGAGACCTACTTTTCTCTTGAATGAAAACACTTTCATCTCATTATTGCCATAGTTGAATTCTTTTTAATAATACATTTTAAATATCAATTACAATTAACAAACCAGAAAACACTTCATAATTCATTAAATTACAAACATCAATAATCACTCTTCACTTTCTAATTTTTGGCATATCGTTATTTATCTTCTGATTTTTCAATTTCTTTTAGAAAAATTATACTTTAATATTATTTTTCATGAATTACATCTATTTTACACTCATTTTATTTAATAAAATATTATATAATAGTAAAATACTAATTTATTTCAGTATTAAATAGTTATATTTTATTACGTGGAGTGTTCATCTTGGTATAAATAGTAAAGAGTTTATCCCTTTCTACAACATAGATATCTTTTATTACACAACACATAATTACTAATTTTAGGTCTGATGGTTGTTTGTTTTCATTCTTCTTAAATTTTTTTGACTTTTACTTAATTAACTTTTTATATTTGATTTCGAGATAAGTTATTACAAATATTCTAAAGTCAAATTAAGAATAAATTCTAAGATCATAATTTCATTATCTATAACTCTGGATTCACTTTCCTATTTATAAGATCGTAATTAGTTCTTTTGCTATATTGACTGAAAGTCTAAATTCTAATAAATCTAATTATCTTCGTAATATCATTCTCATGATAATTATCACATAACTAATAATAATAAAAAACTACTTTAAAATTGATATAACTAAATTTAAACTTAACTGGGAAATATTTATAACAAAAAGACAACCCAACTATTTTCCACAATTAAGAAATTACGGATATTATAATATTTATAATAATGATTACTTATCATAATTAGATCCAATAAAGAATATTTTATTTTTTAAAAAATTCCTATAAATTAAACAACAACTAATTTTGTTCAAAATGATCTAGACTATTCTCTCCGTTTCGAGTTCTCAAAGAATTTTTTTTTTTAAAAAGAGTATTAGCCTACCAATCTAAAAATATAAACTGAAACGTATATTTATTCTTTACAATAGTGTGATTGTGATAATAAAGAAACCAAAACATTGTATAAATTTATAAATACTAACCAAAGTGATACAATCTCTACCATTATTAAATACTTTACTTTCTTTAGTTCTCATCAGTAAAAAAAAATATCAACTATCTAAACTAAAAAAAAAAACTTCCAAAGTGGGTAAATTCCAATTATCCTTACCTTTTACAAATTTGAAATTTAAATAAATAATTTATTTTATTGAAAGAACTGAACCCCGCCACATGATTTCCCTCCCAAACACCAATTTCATATTTCAGTTAAACCCATTTTACATCACAACACAAGTTAGAACAAAATATGATGAAAACATAGAAAAAAAAAATGGATTCAACTACCATCATCTTCCAAAAAATATAACAACAAACCATAAAAACTGAACCAAATCTAATCAAATAACCATTTTCTTTCTCCAAATTCAACAAAAAAAATTATACAGAAAACAAAGAATCAAGCAGCACCAGCCAAGGCCGCCGCCGCAGCTTCTTCCTCTTCCCCCAAGAACAGATCCTCCGTCCTCCGGAACGCGGCGTGCGCCACCACCACCACCACGGCGACCGCCACGGCCACGAGGATGTTGACGGTGGCGTCGGTGAGCAGCAGCAGCGCCACCGTGAGGACGGCCATGGCGACGAGCACGAGGCGGTCGTCCACGAGGTGGCTGAGCAGGACGAGGGGCTCGTCGCGGAGGAAGTAGAGGAAGAGCCACGCCGCCATGAGGAGGAGGAAGACGATGAGCGAGATGGGGTGCCAGAGGAGGCTCAGGAAGAGAATCAGCAGCGCCACCATCGCGTAGTTCATGCGGAAGTACGACACGTTCACCGCCACGCGCGACAGCGCCTCCGCCGCGCCGCCACCGGGGACCTTCAGCGACCGGAAGTTCAGCATGGCCTTCCACGGCCGCCGCGTCCCCAACCCCGCCTTGATCCGCTGCTTGGCACGTGATATGTATTCCAGGTTCGGAGGCCCCGAGGTCGGAATCGTGCCGTAGGTTGTTGCCATGTTTCAGTTCAAGGTTGCTGCTTTTCTTAGTTCTCAGGGTTTTCTACTGTTAATAACCTTTGAGAAGAGATGGGGAATGTGGTTTTGTGAGTGACACTGTGAAATGGCATCTGGGGTGTTTGATAATTATAGGAGGGGTTGGGTCCTACTCATTTGTGACTTTGTTGATGTTTTTGGGTGAATTATTATGGGATGATAGGGTGTATCATTTGATGTGAGTTTGGTTTGAGCTAGTGGATTTGCATTTGGTTGTGGGTGAATCCAAGTTCATGATTGACAAAAGGGTGGAGGATGGTGTAGGTTCCAAACGAGTGAAGACATTGGTATTTGGAAGGAGGTTGGTGTTGGTTTCTTCCTTGGTTGTAACGTGAGTTGGGAAATCTAATCTTGCACTTCAATTGTTACTACTTTGTTGGGAGATATTTAACTTTAGAGAGGTGAACTCTCATGAAAGTTGGGTAGTTGGAGAATGTAAAAACACAGAATACTTGATCAAGCATGGTCATTTTTCCTCTATTGGGTATCTGAACGAGGTGAGTAAGAATAGGATCGACTTCAACGGTTGGATTCTTTTTTTCAAACTGAGATTGAGTGGGTGTATTTGCAAGGATATTCTGACAGTATAAGTAAGTGTGTATTCTGATACTAAAGTCAGAATCAGTATAAGTAGTTAGAATCAGTATAAGTAAGTGCGTATAGGAATAATAATCATATCTGTGAGGACATCATTCTATTTAGAAGAATGGTTATGAGTTTAGTAACTATTCATTAAGACCATAATTATCAATATGATTAGTGAGACAATTAAATTAAATTAGTACTAGTTTTGTATTGTCACTGTCATCCTAAATTGTGCTAAGATTTAGACTTCATAGACTATACTCAAGTAACATAGACTATATTCAAGTAACAGGTTTGTTGACCAGTACTCAACTGAATCGAGAACCGGACATAAGGGTCTGAACTGAACCAAGGACCACACCCAAAATTTTGAACTGAATCGAAGACTGGACACAATGTTCTGAATAGAGTGATGATTACCAATTTTCAATTCAAAAATAAAATAAAGAAGAGAGGACACATGATGTAAATTGAAGACCATATTTTTTATGTCAATGTTTCATGTAAAACCAAGTTGTTGTTATGTATTTGTAGTATTGCACATGACAGAGACTAAAAGTGTTATACAAAAATTGAGGTATGCTTTCATTTTATGAGTGGAAGGATCCCACACTTCCAACAAATCATATAAAAGGATAATCGTAAGTTGGACCATGACAGTGGATAATTCAGACCACACTCCACTCTGTAGGGAAAAGGGACGGCAAATCATGACGCCACGACAAGCTATTAACGACTTGAGAAAGGTCCAGGCCAGTGTGTTCATGTTGGAATCTCATCCTCAAGAAAGTCGTCACAATCTTTTGCCTTTTCTTTTTGGTTTTCGATTATATATATTATTGCAGTTCTTGATGGTAACCGTTAATCGCTTTGAAGTTTTGCAAAAAAATTACGTGATTTATTTAGATTAGTTTGTGCATATAACAGACCCATGTTATGTTACGTGACAAAGGTATTGTTCTGCACAAACCCAAAGAAAAATAATGTGAAACTTGTAAACAAAAATGTCTTAAACCAGAAGAACATAATACAAAATCATAAGACAATTTAAACTCTACATATTGATCCTAGTTTGCTGCATAACCATGTTATATTTTCATACTATATAAACTCTAAACATTGATCCTGGTTTGTTCACTTGTGACCCATTTGATCAACTTGTATTATGCAGCTAATCACCCTAGAGTTTTCTTTGCTACATTAAAGGTTTCTGTTCACCCCAACACTGGCTAATATGTGGCTCAAATGAAGGGTTCAGATTAACCATTGGTTGGTATTTATTGTGGCTGTTATAATTGGGAAGAAAGCTTCTGCTTCCCCTCCATGTGGATTGGAAACAACAACTTTATGTTGAAGGGGAAGCCTCAATGACTATCCCTTGGTTCATATGCCAAGGCTCAAAGTCATCTATGGTAAGCCCCACCCCCTTAATATGTCCTACACTTGGTAAGTCATTTTTATTTCTTCCCTCACTGTGATCTTCAGCAATGGAATGAGAAAGAGAGTAATCAAGCACTGTAAAATTTACTTTTGCTGTTGCCTTAATTACACAATAGATCCCTACATCTATTTTTCTAGTTCAATATAGCTGTAGTTAAGGGATTTAAGCAGCACAAGCCTATGATTACATGATCTTATTATTAACTGCCAAATGTTTGTCTGAACATCATCTAGATATATTCTGCCATATGATGCATTGATGCTCATAATACATATCCAAAATCTGAACAAATATTTCTCAACTGAGACTAATTTTTTCTTTATTTCTAGTAGGATCTTTATATCTCTGTGCTGCACCAAGTAGCAGCTAGAGTACCATATTTGAATGAGATTATGCAAATGGTTAGTTGGATTCAACCTATATATAATTAAACAAAACTAAATCAATTAACTATGAAAAACCACGATTAATCACAATAATATTTAAATTGAAACAACCGAAGAATAAAATCTAATTCTAGGAAGTGGAAAACCAAGGTTAATAAGATTTTGAAGGGAAGTACAAACAAGTATACAAAAGCATAAGAAGGTTATGTTCTTGTTTATTTGAACTGATTGAAGATAATTTAACTTTTTTTTATATTTACAGAAATTTAATAAGAAAACATAAATACACAATGCACTAATGCCATATCAACAGTGCAATTGACATTATAAGAAACCCTAATTCCCGAGACATGAGACATTGAAGAAATCCCCAATTTTCTAACCACCGAAACCGTTGAGGGTTCTGCCCTGCCTCTTGAGGGCGTAGACAACGTCTATGCCGGTGACGGTCTCGCGTGAGCGTCCTCGGTCTAGGTGACAGCGTCCTCTTTTCAGAACTTGCGACTGCAAAGGTGATCTCACTCAGTAGTGAGTGATGGTTCGTCTGATTAGTGACAGCTCTTAGAGTGACAGGTTCCCAGCGTGCACCTCAGCAAGACGGTGATCACGTTCTCCTCCTCTTCGATTAGTTGCTCTGACGGAGCCAGTAATTGAAGAGAAAAAAAACATCATCACCACTCTGCTGATACAGATGAACCACCACTACCTAAGTGATAACATCTCGCAGTCGCGCAATGCATATGCGGCTGCTGTGGAGGGGCCGTTCTTATTCTAATTAGGTAGTTTAACTTTCTAAATCTGGTTTAGGGTTTATTGTTTCCTACTTATTAGGGATATTTATCAGGATATTCATACAGAGGTTAGCTTTTACTGAGAGAGTCACCCGCACATTAGGAAGTTAGTTTTCCTCAGTTAGTTTCTTTTTCTAAAAAATAATATTCTGCATTTAAAAAATTCTCAAAATATTAATAATATTTTCAAAATTTTTTAAAATACTAATAATATCTTTTATTTTATATATTAAATAATTTTTCTTTTTTTACATTTACACAAACATCATTCTTATATTTTCAATAATAATAAAAATAATTTTAAAAATTATTAAAATATTTATAATAATTTAACAAATTCAGTTTAATATATTATTTTTATATATTTAATTTTATAATAACTAATTCGCTTAAAAAATATAGATATTTTTAATATTATTAAATCTTTTTATTATTTATAAAAAAATTGTTAATATTTATAAAAAAAATTAATAATTTTTATTTGATGATTACATTTAATATACTTAACTCAGTATAAGAAAAAAATATTATTTAATAAATAAATTTTTAAAATAATAAAAAAAATATTAATATATTAAAAATTTATTAAGTGAAAACAAACCACTCTCTATTACGAAATGTAAATGTAGACAGTTTCTTTTTTAATTTAAAAACCGCTACAAAGCCAATAGAATGGGCATCCAGAGTGCATCTCTATTTTTCACTTTAATAAAATTCTCTCCCAATTTCTAACAATTGCTTTACTTTGACAATTTCTTAGCAATCATATTTTTATATATTTTTTTTCACCTCATTATCACACAAATTCTCTCAATAACATTTTTCATAATATTTTCTTAATCAAAATCAATCAATACTGCTTCATCAAAAAGGTATATACTTTATTATTAAATCTAAGATTTTTTTTTTTAATCTTCCACATATCCTTTTTAACTCAAAATAAACCTAACTACTTAAATATAGGGACTTATTATTATTAGAAAGCTTAATTCACAAACATAGTATATATATATATATATATATATATATATATATATTATATTTATGTTATTTATTTAAATTTATGAAATTAAAACTATTTTTCAAAGAGATGTTTTAAAAAAAAGCTTATAGTTTTTAAAAGATTAAATTTATTTGTACTAATAATTTATTATATAATTTTATTTAAATAATTTAAATATTAACTTTTTATCCGAGTTTGTATTTTAAATAATTATTTTTAGACTATTATACAAAATCATTTTGTTCTCGCCATTAAGTGATGTGGGACTAACAGAAACTTAAAAACAAACTCAATATTTCCTCAACAAATACTGATTAAAATAAATTATCTTAAACTAAAAAGCTATTAAACTATAATTTATCACACACTTAAGTTCTAATAGAATAAATCCAGCTTTTGAGCTTAGCTTTCAACTTCTGATTAATTTTTTAATTTTGAACTAGCTTATGCGTTAGGTGATATGCTAAACAGACCCATGTTATGTTTCCTTCTAACAACCCACAGACAATACGTAATATACATGCAACTCAATTTCTTTGCTCTGTGGTAGATATATGCCAAAGCACGCTGATATGACATAAGGAAAAACATTTTTTTTCGTCCAAGTTCCTTGCACTCTAGAATCATTCTGTTAAGAGTGTCAATTCCACTAGGCCCTTCACCAACTTATTCATTTGATGTGTAAATGTTTATGTAAATATCCCTAATTACATATCTGTCAATGTACTAAGAACAACGGATAACTGTATTTTGTTGTGTTGTGTACTCAACTACTTTCTGATTACGGTAAATTAAGATTTGGGTTCAAGAAACTTAGCTTCAAGCTAAAACTTGTGATGGCAAATACTTGAAGCTTGGATTGTGTCTACATAAATGCAAAGCTAGACAAGTCTTCCCACTTTCAATTACATTCCAAGGTTCCCTTTGCTTCTTCATCTGCAATAGTAAACTGATCACCTATATAAATGTAACAACAATCAGTTGTTGAAAATTGGCATGAAATCCATCACATGTTAAACCAAACTCCATAGTTCTCTCTTTCTCTCACATTCCTATGAATATGTTAAGTATTACAGCTGTGAAGGACACTCCTAAGCTCCTCCATGGAACAATTGAAGCTACCATCTTCAATGCCTCACCTTACTCACCTTTATTTCCCTTCAACGTAAGTTCCACTAACACATGCATTTACACAAATGTTATTTCAGTTATGTACATATATATAGTGTGTATACAGGCACAAAAAATTCTGTTAGGTATTCAAGTATGAGTCTTAGTCCCACATTAAGTAAAAATAAAAAAGTTGAGCAACATATATAAGAAAAGAGACTCACAGACCCAGTGTCTTTAGATTTTAGATTGAAGATGATGTCATTTCTTTGTATATGTTTGACTTTTGTCTTATTCTTCTTTGATCTCGTGGTGTTTGGCTCCTTGATTTTTCCAACAAATTATGTATTGTTCTTATATAAATCATGGCATGTATTGATTTTGTTTTTTGTTTTCAGTGCTTATGTAGAAATGGAAAGCCAGCTTATGTGACTATAAAGATAGACAACCAGAAGTTTGCAGAAACAAGTGAAGAAAGCAACCGTGTGTGGAACCAAACCTTTAAGATTCAGTGTGCTCATCCTGCTGATTCATGCATCACCATTACACTGAAAACATCACGGTCTTCCATATTGGGGAAGTTCCATATTCAGGCTCAGCAGCTATTGAAGAAAGGAGGTTTGATCAACGGGGTATTCCCTCTCCTCATGGATAATGGAAAACCAAACCCAAAACTTAAATTGAAGTTTATGCTATGGTTCAAGCCAGCAGATTTGGAACCAAGTTGGGCAAAGATGGTGAGCAATGACTGGGAATTTCAAGGGCTGAAGGAGGCTAGCTTCCCACTAAGGTCCAATTGTGAGGTTAAACTTTATCATGATGCTCACCATTCTTCAGCTTTTCAACCTCCCTTTGATCTATGTGGAGCTCCAAAGAAGCTATGGGAGGATGTCTATAAGGCCATTGAGGGTGCAAAGTACTTGGTTTATATTGCAGGCTGGTTCTTCAATCCCATGATGGTTCTGGTAATGAAATGTCACATTTCATGCTTTTTCTTTTAGATAGGAATGCATCTTCTTGTGCTAAATTTTACATGAATTTTAAACTTATATGCAAAGTTGGTCAAGTTAGTAAGGATAAAACTCATCCAATAATGATGTGAGTTCAAATTTCACTGTTGATATAAGAATTTGTAAGTATTTTTATAGGAACTCCTTGAGTCATAAGGCTTAGAAGCCCTCTTTCACATTGATATACCTTTTGTTTTAGAAGCTAATATGCTGGTTGGCAGGTTAGAGATCCTCACACAGAAATCCCACATGCCAGAGGAATCAAGTTAGGTGACCTATTAAAGAAGAAGGCAGAAGAAGGAGTGGCTGTGAGGGTTATGCTTTGGGATGATGAAACATCTTTACCCTTTGTTAAGAACAAAGGTGAATTGAACAACCAAGATGAGGAAGCTTTTGCCTTTTTCAACCACACAAAAGTGATATGCAGAAAGTGTCCAAGATTACACCGTATGTTCCCCACACTCTTTGCTCACCATCAGAAGACTATAACAGTGGACACAAAATTACCAAAATCTGTTGATGAGAGAGAGCTTATGAGCTTTGTGGGGGGGTTGGATTTGTGTGATGGAAGATATGACACAGAGCAGCATTCATTGTTTCAAACACTCATTAGGGAATCTCATTGCTATGACTTCTACCAAACAAGCATTAAAGAAGCTAGCCTCAACAAAGGAGGGCCAAGGGCACCTTGGCATGATGCTCATGCCTTGGTTATTGGTGAGGCTGCTTGGGATGTGTTAACCAATTTTGAGCAAAGATGGACAAAGCAATGTGATCCTTCTTTTCTAATCCCTTCTAGCACCTTGGCAAATCTTATGCCTAGGACAAGCTCAAGCACTCCTATAGAGAGGAATTGGAAAGTTCAAATATACAGGTCAATCGACCATATCTCAGTTGGTGAGTTGGCTACAAAGTCAACTGTGGAGAGGAGCATCCATGAAGCTTATGTTGAAGCAATTAGGCGTGCTGAAAGGTTTATATACATTGAAAGCCAATATTTCATTGGGGGGTGCCATTGGTGGAAGAAAGATAGGCACTGTGGCTGCACTAATCTCATTCCCATTGAAATTGCACTGAAGGTGGTAAGTAAGATTAAGGCAAAGGAGAGATTTGGTGTGTACATAGTCATACCAATGTGGCCAGAAGGAGAGCCTGAAAGTGAACCTGTTCAAGATATACTGCATTGGACTAGAGAAACAATGGCAATGATGTATAGGTTGATTGGAGAAGCAATCCAAGAAAGTGGACAATTAGGACACCCTAGAGACTACTTGAATTTTTTCTGTCTTGCAAACAGGGAGCAGAAGGGATCAGGGGAGTATCTTCCACTAGATTCACCCCAACCTGAAACTCAATACTGGAATGCTCAAAAAAATAGGAGATTCATGGTTTATGTTCACTCCAAGTTCATGATAGGTAATATAGAACTATTCTTCACTTATAATTTTCTTTGTGATGTCTTGGCCTTTTCTAGTTCATAAAAGGGTCTTACATATTTGATTGGAGTTTTCAGTATGACAATCCACATAATTAACATTTGCATTAAAGATCAACATAAATTAACCAAAAGAAACTTCAGTTCTGATTGTAGAAGAGCAAAACTGAAAACATTTATCAAATTGTGTAAGTTTTAACCTTTTAGATATGTAAAGGCAAGGGTCATTAATTGACTTGTAAGTCTCAACTTTTTGCAGTCATCTACACTACTACACCATTTTCAACATATGTTTATGATATCATTTTTATAGCCAGGTGCTGGTTTGACATCTAACTATTCTATATCTGCACACATTGTAAATATAGAAGTAAAAGCATCCATGAAGCTTGTACACTCCTTTTTAAGTACCATATCCCGTATCCTACACATATAAGATACTGACACATATCAGATAGTGATAGAAGAGCCATACATATCAGTGAAGTATTCAATTCAAAAGATATTTTCTAAGTACCTGAGAATTCTAAGACATTTTCAACATAATTTTAAAAGGGACTAATATAATAATTTTTTATAAAGTTATAAACTTATTACATAGATAAGAAACAAATCCTATATATATAATAAATGGAGTGTTTGTTGAATTGGGGTGTAAGTTCTACTAATTTTGTAGGCTGACAAATATTGTTTCATTGCATGTGGCACTAGTGGACGACCTATACATACTGATAGGATCAGCTAATGTAAACCAAAGATCAATGGACGGACAAAGGGACACTGAGATTGCAATAGGGTGCTACCAGTCTCAAGATGGAGATGATAACCAGCAAATGGACCGAGATGATGTTCAAGCATATAGAATGTCTCTATGGTATGAGCACACAATGAGTGTTGATGAAGTGTTCTTGGAGCCAGAGAGATTGGAATGTGTGGAGAGAATGAGATCAATAGGAGATGACATGTGGGAAATTTACAGCAGTGAAGAAATCAGGGACATGGAAGGTGTGCACCTTGTGACTTACCCTGTGAGAGTAACAGCAGAAGGGTATGTGAAGGACCTTTCTGATAGAGTTCATTTTCCTGATACAAATTCTCTAGTGAAAGGCAAAAGGTCTAAAATATTGCCCCCTATGTTTACCACTTAGATATAAGTTTGAGTTATGAGAACACAAATAAAACCAGAAATACCTGTCATAGGTCAATTTGTTTGTATGATGTACAAGTAATGATGCATATTTATGTTAATAGTGATTTCACTCTTATTTATATATTTATGTTTAAAAAAGTTTTAAACTCCAATATATAATTTTTGAAGTCCTTAAAAATAGAATTATCTGTATTTTATCTTTACTGCTGTTTTATGATTCTTTTTAACTGATCTAGAAATATTGTTTACATTTTTCTTTCTAGTATTTTCACTAATTTTCTGTCAAAAGAGTCTGTATATTTTAAACTGTCGAATGTCAATATAAATAATAAAAATAACTTAATAGATATTATTATTTTTTAAAATTCCAAATTGTATGAATGGTGTTTTACTTACTGTTTGTACACAAATTACTTCTATGACTTAAAAGACATAAATTTCTTATTTACTTGCTTCAGAATTATTTGGCAGATCTACGACTTTAGATATTTAAAAAATATGGTGCACTTATATTTATTATTATATTTTCATAAATTAAAAGTAACTTATATATAAATTGTGATCTTTTAATTTTGTTTAATTTATGAATTTTCTTTTCTATAAAAATCTGTTTGAATATTTCTCTGATCTATTGTTCCCTAGTTGATTGTCATTTATTAAGAAAATATCTCATAAATTTTACAAAACATGAAATTATTTGTTGTTTTTTCAAGTTGGAATCTGGAGTTTGATTCTTGGTGATGATTAGTCCAAAGTGAAATATTAGAAGGCAAACCGTAATATGTTCTTTTGAAGATATGTCCACTATTTTGCCCGAATTTTTTAGTAAAAGAAGAATGATAAATAAAAAAATAAAATAAAAGAAAATAAAAGAGAAACAAAGACGGGAACAGAAAAAAAAGTTCATACACATATATATATATATATATATATATATATATATATATATATATATATATATATATATATATATATATATATATATATAACATCTTCTTTTATTTTTATTGATCCTCTCTTCAGAAATATTCTTTTAAATATTTTGAAAAGTCTAACTAAATAAATTTTGCTATCTTAAATTTTTTCAATTTATCTCTATTTTGAAATGTAGAAATTTGGTTCTTCTATTTAACATATCCACCATTTTTGCTTAATCCTTATTTTTTATATTTACTTCTTTTATTTTCATATTTTAATTAATAAAATTATCTTTTGTAGTACTTAAATATGAATATGTTAAGATATAGATTTAACTGAATATTATACATACTGTTTTCTAAAATAAGACATTAAATATATATTACTCTGTTACGGTGTGAAGACTAAAATTATGAATTAGAATTGAGCAAAGAAAACTAAAATTGAATTTAAGATTTTTTTTTTCTATAGACTACAAATATTTTTAATTGTTAGTGAAAAACAACCACAGCCAAAGGTCTTTTTAAATATTCAATTTTCACTTAAATTTGTATGTTAAAAAGTAAATATATAAAACGTGGGAAATTTGAAACCGATGTAACATTTATTTTTAACATTTGTGAGAGAGAAAAAAAAATTAAGTGTAATAACCCTTTCCTTTTAATAATAATATGGATTTATTAAGTTACATGGGACAGATAACAAGACAAGTGAAGAAAACAAGGAAAAGTGAACAAAATTAAAATAATATCAGCTTCGATTCAAAATTTTAAAACAAAATTTTAAAATATAATTTGTTAAGTTTGTTTTTTAAACAAAATCTTAAAACATAAATTGTTAAGTTTTTTTCTTCTATATTAATCAACTTTTTTTAGTTTTATTTGAGGTAAAATTAAACTTATAATTTGATACTTAAGATAAAGATAATGAATAGTTCATAGATTAGGTTAAAAGAATTACAAATTCTAACCTACTAAACATTTCACTTAATTAGGATGAATTTATGATAAATCAGACTTTTTAACTAATATATGATTAAAAAAATAGAATACAATATTTTGAACACCAACACAATTAAAAAAATTGAGTTGTTGAAATATACGTATGCCTCTCTCTTTTTTTTTTTTTTTTTTTTTTTCTCCTCTTTTTTTTTTTTTTTTTTTTTTTAATTTTTTTTTTTTTT
>Ga0209489_102434_pt1 | contig 37956 bp, 21 predicted proteins | sample SiratrowhiteBW_FD_187527 | JGI IMG/M metagenome (GOLD analysis project Ga0209489, IMG submission 187527) | Root nodule microbial communities of legume samples collected from California, USA - Siratro white BW (SPAdes) (version 2) | ecosystem: Host-associated > Plants > Roots > Nodule | place... | reverse complement strand
AAAGGGCAGGATATCAAAAAAAAAAAAAAATACTCCATCAACAGATTTGTCAAAGTACAATCTAAGCAAAGCATACATAACTAGCCCTGCTAATAACCCAAACATAATCCAACTATAACATTTCCCTTAAAAAAAACAAACTGCATAATGCAAGGTAGTAGATCATATTAGTATGTAATGCAGTAATATTTATCTTCCATTGCCCGCAACAATCCCAATATTTCTCATACATCACACCTCTTATGTACAGTGAGGTTTAAATACAGTGGTGGAATGATTAAAACAATGTATATACACGCTATTTGTGTTCCAACCTCCAGACTTATTCCTACACCTGCTACTTCTGTTTCTGTGTATAATTTCTGATAGCAGTTAGTTTGAATACTTCATCTATAGTCCTTGCAAGGATACACTCTCGAGAAGTATCAAAGGTAAAACAAAATTTAACAACCACACATAAAGGCAGTTAACACCCTCCCAAGTAGCCCTCCGAAGTAGTGTGGTATCCGAAAGTATAGACCAACTATCTAGACTAGATAAAATAGTAAGAGGTTGAAAAATATTCTTTACCCTAAATTAAGAAAATCAACAGATCATTTATAAGAATAAGAGAATAACTTATTTATATCTTTAAATCTTAAATTTAATGGAACTTTATTCTATATATCTTATATAACGAAGAATGGTTGTATTTTTTATTGGTTTTCTCTTTTCACCTCCATTAATCAGTTATGTCTTACCTACATAAATAAATTTATCATTTTCTCACTAAATGTTAATTGCGCCTGTACTGCCCAGCTCAGGATGACCACTTGTCGTCCCAAGCCGACAACTTCCCTATCGAAGAGTAAATCGGTGGTCTAAGCGTGCAAGCAACCTCTGGTAAGACAGCCTGTAAAAGCTGACATAACGTAAGATTTAAGTCAACTTTAAATCCTATAAATAAGTGGATAATGAAGGCCAAAGGTATGCATTATTGAATAAGAACTCACTTAGCTCCGATAACCGAATACTTACTTGAGCGTCGGAGTGTCTTCGCATGTACACCCCCTGTCGTGGCTTGGGCGGATACTTGACGGATGTAGGCGAGAACTTGGCGGACAGAGGCAAGTACTTCCAAGACAAAGACCCAGACCGAGAACATCCTAGTAGAGCGAGCCTGGACTGTACGGGCTATGTGGGAGGAAACTCTGAAGGTCTCAAACAAAATGAGTTTCCTCTCATCTTAATTCTCATTTCTAGCTCAACTTCATATCACATCCAATATTTCATATTTTTAATAAATATTTTTTTCAAAATTATAATATACTTTGGGATATTCGGCATTCAAACTTTCATTCCCTACTGTCTTATACTCCCAAAATCTTATAATCTTGTTTCTTTTTTTATCTTTCACTTATATAGTGTGAAACCACAATAATTAATTATTAGTTCTATCCTTTTTTTAATGCCATTCCACCAAATAGAATTACTCTTTTAAGATAATTTAAGTTATTATCCGACCTATATATCTATATTAATTATTCATAGAAAACTTGTCATTAACAAATTTGGTAATGGAGTAATTATTTTCACCAATGAATAATTATAAAAAAAATCAACTTTTTTAAAATATTAAAAATAGTCAATGGATGGGAAGGGTGAATCCAACAAAATGAAATATTTGTTTCGATTTCAAAACAAACTTATGGAGTCCATTCTCTAAGACTGACACGTTCACAGTATTTATTATTGATGGAGTTTATCAAATTAAATCAATCTTATGAACACTCCCACTGATATCACATAAACTATTAAGAGATAGTTTATGCTTGTTTGCACAAAGCCCACATATTCATACAAAACAAACATTTGAACAAGTCACATCTATTTTATATTTATTATAACTAATATTCTAAGATTCTCGGGACAATTGTCTATTTTATATTCAAAGTTTTAGTAAAATGAATATTTATTAACAGATAGAGTGTGTATTATATTAAAAATAAGTAAACATCTTTTCATAACCTCTTCGGCAAATAAGTAGTCTTCTATCAAATTAAAAATTTAATTGTACTAAGTAATAACTTAGTGAATTAATATGCGATTTAACTATTTTGATGATAATATATATGATCATTGTTAATTATTTTATTTTGGGTATGTAAGAAGATGTAAAATAACATCATAGTATTGAGCCAAGTTTAAATGGTGTTGCAATCAGTAGATAATCAAAACAAATGGGTAAAACCTAATTTGTTCTTTATAAATTTTGATCACACCCTTCCAAAGTCAATGGTTAAAATGTTACTATTCATTATTGGTATGTAAAATTTATTTAGATAATTTTGTGTTTATTATTAACTCACTATTTTTCTCTAATTTTTTTGCTACAAGAAGGCTTTGGGCTCGTAAAACATTTATTTATTTATCTTATAGGGTATGTTTTGATTTGAAGATGGATTTAAGGGAGTGGGAAATAATAAATTTGATGTGAAAGTGAGTAGAAAATATTTGTATTTGGATTAAGGGAAAGATAATGAAAAATGAAGAGAAAGTTTATAAATATTTGTGAGTGATATGATATGTATGATTAATAAAATAAATTTTTAGTAGACGAAATTATAGTTAAAATTAACTATAATTAATTGATTGAATGTGATTAATAAATTATTACTTTTAATTAATAAAATAATAAGATTATTAATTATTTTAAAATAAAATTTAAATTATTATATTAATGATATTATTGTTATTATTTTATTAATTTATTTTAATTATTATTATAATTATAATTTTATTATTATTTTATAATTTTAATATTATAATTATTATTTCTAATTTTATTATTATAATTAAAATCATTTACTTTCTTCGTAAATCTTTGTTGCATTGTGAAGAAAGTTTGACATCCAATTTTATTCTCGTTTTTAGTTTTTAAATAATTTTTTATTTATTGAAATACGTATTTTCTTCACATTTATGCGATACTTAACTTTTCATATGTTGAAGCAAACAAACCGATAGACAACTTAAATGGCAAGCTTAAATCTTTATAGATATTAATACACACTTCCCCTTCTTTTCCTCTTCTCATTCATAAACAACACTATTCACAAACAACCCCAAAAAAAAGTAAGAGATACAAACTTTTAATTTCTAGTCTTCTTTTCCTTTCTTTCATCCTATTTCTTTTTTTGAATCTAAGGTAGTTTATATGTCTCAATCCCTTTTAATCTTCATTCTCTTTCATATCAAGAACTCGTTTTGTTTAATCTCATTAAGAAAATAACTTATTTTAAATCTCTTAAATTAGAATTGTATTGTTGGAAAAGCCTTTAAAGGTAGTGAGAGTTTACTCAAGCTCTAATCTTCAATTGGTGAATTTTAATTTGTAACTTCAAAATAATCCTATTTTGTTTTTATTTTTTTAGGAGTTTAGGGTCAGTCAAAATTTTGTAGAGAATTATAAATGAAACAAAATTTTCAATTTTAACATAAAAATACATGTGGATTTATTGTATAAAATTATGTTTTGATCTTTAGTACACATTTTTTCTATGCTTAATTATGAATTATATGAAATATGTTTTCAAAATTTGGAATATAATTAAGAAACTTGAAAATTTTACTAGTTACGGATTAGATCAGGTCTTTATGGGATTTTAAGTAGTAAGTATAGTTCATAAACAATTTTGTTGGTCATTTACAATTTATCTCCTTGCTTATGCATTAAAAGAAAACATGTTATGTTATCTATTATTATTTCAAGTCTTAGACAAAAAATGACATACATATATATCTTACTCCCTTGATTGATGATTTGAAGATGTTGTGAGACTTAAGATTGGACCTATTTAATACATAATGTGAAAATAATGTAGGTATTAAATATTCAAGTGTGAGTCTAAGTCCCACATTGAGTGGAAATGAAAAAGATAAGCAACGTATAAAAAAAATATCTACAAACCTCAATGTTTTAAGGTTTTGAGTTGAATGTGTTGTCATTTCCTTGTGTGGGTATATCTCTTATCTCATTCTTGTTTGATCTCACTGGTGTTTTACCTCAATTTTCTCATCAAGTGGTATCAGAGCCGATGGTTTGTGGCCAATGGTGACCTGCTCAAATGAATACAATTTGATCCTTATATCGAAAGTCTTGCAAACCGAATTTTTAGTCAAGCATGTCCCATAATGATGATGGTACTTTAAAAGAGTGGTGGTGATTGTGAGGCACTCGTGTTTAAAAAATATTTTTGTTCGAGGAGAAGCGTATTAATGTAAAAGAGATTCTCACTTGAGGAGAAGATTGAAAATATATTTGGATGAGTAGGGGGTGAATTAAACTTTATAAGATTTTTTTACTTTTAAAACATTAAAAACATTTTTCGCAAACCAAAAAACTTTTCCCAATTATCAATGATATAAGGTACAAAGGAAAAATAAATCAATTCTGCACAAATAAACCAATTTATTTTTCTAAAAGAATGAACAACAATCAATATTGCACACAAGCAAGGTCTATAGCACAGCGGAATTTATTCACAACAGTATCTTTTAAACAGAAATAGTCCAAATGTGCACAATGTCCAGGATGATGACCAATCAAAAAGATTCACACCAAGTTAATAATTATGCTCAGGTCAATCAAGGCAAACTTAAAGATGATATGTAAAATTGACAAGATAGTGAGTTTCAACTTAGCAGCTTTATCCTTGATTGTTGTTGTAATAACAGAAACTTGACTAGCACCAGTGAGATCCTCAAGACTGTCACAAATCTGCTAAGAATTTGTCAAATGAATGTTCATATAGTTGTTCTACGGTAGCTGAAATGAAACTAAATCAAAGGCACAAATACACAATTAACAAGGATTATATCACACAATGCAAACCAATGTCAGTACCTACAAATCATATTTATAGAGTCTGATATAGATCACAAACACCAGAAAAAAATTGACAGATGCACACGCTGGATAAGTGCTAAAACCAGATTAAGAAAGACTCTACGACAGAACTTCAAAACCAGATTATGCTAACTAGTGCATGACAAGAATTTCAGTGAAAAGATTATTTAGGTACTCAAGGATTAAGAAGTCAAAACAGATTTGTAAACACCAATTAATGCAGCAATTCAAATTCAAATATTATGTAAAATAGTTTGTCTATTATGTAGATAATGACTTGAACAAACCAGGCATAGGAAACCCACAATTATAGAGATAGGATGATGAAAAGAATGTTTAATTTGCAGTAAGGAATCACAAGAATGTCAAGAACAATTTTGCTGCACTAAAACTCCAAATATGTACAGTCACACACACCAAACAGAGCAGAATATCAACCATTTCAAATCTGTGATAAACTGTCACAGTATACTATATAGAAATTTATTCAATTATGCAACAATTAAAGTAAAACCAAAACAATTTACACATATTGGCAGTGGACAACGCAAGAATTCAAATGAGAATGTAAGAGAAGGGTTAAGAAAAAAAAAATATAAGCAATTTATACTAGTTCACCTTTTTTCAAAGACTACATCCAGTCTTTCTTGTCACACTAACAAAGAAAGTTTTACTAAAACATTCAATTGTACAATTACAATCAATCACACAGTTCTCACATCCTGTAAGAACCAAGAACACCCATGAATTAAGGAACTACACCCCGCAGCCCCAATTAATTAAGCAAAACACCAAGGCTAAACCCTATAGCTCACACCTTATACAATTGTTCGAAAATTGCACAAAATCATAATGAAACAACACAATTCTTGAAACAAACAGGTTCAAGAAAGATTGAGGAACCTCCTGATTAGCGCAGCAAAACAAGCCTGTACAAAGTCTTGAAGAAACTCAATAGCTCAATACTTGATCAAGAAGAATTCTCCAAAAACAGACTTTCAATTGTTCAAGAAATCCAAAAGTTTTCAAGAACTGTTTTTCTCTCTGTATTTCTCAGTTGTTTTTATTTGTGTTTCGCATTTTAGAAAATCCTATTTTTAAAAGGTAAAAACCCAAAACAGTTTTAAGAAAACAGTTGAAACAGCTAGTGCAGTGCACAAATAAGTCGATTTCACTTAACTTGAAATCGATTTATTTTTTGTCTAGTGCTGTGTTTTCAAAACTGATTTTACCAAAAAGTTTTGGTTATGCTTTTTGTTTTGTTTTAGTCATATTAGATCATGAGCTAGTAATTTTCTCCTCAGTTGTGCATAGGTTCTCATTCACCACCAGTCGCATTCACCCACACTAAGACAAGGCGTAAGACTACATATCCAATTCCTCTTGCTTGCTTTGGCTTCTTGCACTTGCTTGGCTTTATCAAATACTTGGTCTTGTGAGAGTACTAACAGAGATTGTTAAGTATTCAAGTGTGAGTCTACGTCCCACATTGAGTGGAAATAATAAAGTTGAGCAACATATAAGAAAGAAGACCCATAAACTCAATACTTAAAGTGTTAGGTTGAAGGTAGTATCATTCTCTTGTGTGGATTTGTCATTTCTTTCTCTTTTAGAATGGAAAATCAAAGATTTTCGATTTTCTAGAGAGTTGCATGATCTTACGAAAATCTATTCGAAAAAGAGAATATTTAAAAAAATCAAGATTTTTTTTAACTTTCTTATTGGTTTAAACTTTATCATGTTTGTATAAAAGAATATTTGTCACAATTTAGACATTACATCAAATGTGTATCTATTTTTTTCGACTTATTATATAATTTCCAAAATTCAAAAGAAAAACTTTAAGTGTTTTTTTAACTGAAAATGTCACAAAAATACTTGTAAAATATTGAGAGTATTGTTTTCATACAAGATTTAAAATTAGTTAATTTAAGATCACATAATTCGTGTAAGTTAATAATAAAACAATGTTTACATGTCATTATTTACAACTTATTTTCTTTTCTAGTGTTAGAATTATCTAAATTGTATTTGTTTTTTAATTTCATTTATAAGAAAGTAATTGACTCTCATTTAAATGGCTTAAAAAAATACTCATAAGTTAAATGACTTAAAAAATAATAATTAGTATATTGTGTCAAATTGATATTTTTCTCTTTTATTTTTTAATATACTTATGCATTTGTTATTTCATTTAGTGAAAAAAAATCAATTTGTGATAAATTTATTTGAAATTAATGTAGCATGTTAAGATATAGAGGAAGACTTCGAGTATGTAGTACAAAGGTAAATTGGTGAAAAAGAAAGTAAAACAAAAGTGAAAATAAAAATAGAGTAGAGTATTGCATTTATTGTCTATAGTTAAAGATAGATAAATTCCCATAAAGGATATATAAGCTTATTTGAACTGACCAGTGTCTACCAAAATATTTAATGTCAAATTGATATTTTGTTGACTGTAACTGACTTAGTCTATAATTTGGCCTTCTAATGCCAAGTTTACACTTCTTTACAATAAATCAATTTTATCACTTTTTTTAATTCATATCAACTACACACTCAAACATAACTTGGACCTACTTCAAATAAAATATTTACAAGTTGAGAAAATAATATTTTAAAGAAGTTAAAACGGAAAAATAAACTATATACAAACAATAAAAATAAAAACACAACTTAAACCTTCAATCAGCCACAAACATTCATGTAGAATAAATGTATTAACTTTTATAATACTTATTTTAAAAATCACATCAACCATAGTTTTGAACTGATTAATAATATAACTTTTTATCAATATTTCATAACCATTAAATTTTAAAATAAATAGATACAGTAGCTTTAAAAATGCTCACACAATGATTCAAGAATTATTTTCACAAGATTTGTTGTCATTTCATTTGAGTTTAAGTTTCATTTGGTTAGGCTCCCCCACCTTCGTGGCAATTTCCCTCTTCCTCTCTCCCATTCGCAGATTATTAATTAAGTCAATTAAAACTAATTAACATAATAAAAAATTGTTGTTTTTTTGTTTCTTATAATTTTCTTTTTTAGGTCTTCGTTGATTGTTTATTGTTTTTCTGTTTTGCACACATAAAATTGAAAAGAGAAATCTGAGGGAAACAAAGAAGAAAAGAAAAAGACAGAAACAAACACGAAGCGCGGAACCAAATGAAATGATTGAGAAGAGAGCCAAAAAACAGAGCCAAACCTCATCGCTCCTAAAACGGTTCGTTTTGCCCTCTTCGCTTCACATCGGAACCCTCCCTTTCGCGACGATCCTCCGGTCGTCGTCGCCGGCTACCCGGTCGGAATAGTCTGAACCGAACACCACCGATCTGTAAGGAACTTCGGATCTCGGATCTGACCGACCGAAACGATGCCGTCTCACGCGGATCTGGACCGGCAGATCGAGCACCTCATGGAGTGCAAGCCTCTGCCGGAGGCGGAGGTCAAGGCGCTTTGCGATCAGGCCAGGGCGATTCTCGTCGAGGAGTGGAACGTTCAACCGGTGAAGTGTCCCGTCACCGTCTGCGGCGACATTCACGGCCAGTTTTACGATCTCATCGAGCTTTTTCGGATAGGAGGAAACGCTCCCGATACCAACTATCTTTTTATGGGCGATTATGTAGGTGAGTTTCGTCGTCTGAGACTCTCTCTGTATTTTTTGTTTGATTAATTAATTCCATGAGCTGAATTAGATTTAGATAGGACTTGCTTTGTTTCGATATAGCTCGAGATGCTTTGTGATGTGTAATAATTGAATTTATTACATTTCGTGGTGTTGGATTTTATGTTACGATGCATCTTTCGTGTTCTTCATGCCGTTTTTTTTTTATCTTTATAGACTTTGAGTAGAGTTCTTTAATGTTTTTTTAGCTGGTTGTATCGGTTTGAAAGTTAACTGCTAAGGACTGATTGGTTGGTTGGGGGTAATTGGAAATTTAAGTAGTTGTTGGTCACGTATATATTTTTAGGGATTGATGTCATCAACTAGTTGGAATCGGTTTTCTAGAGGTTTTCCCTTGATGTCATTAGATTTTGTGGGTCTTTTTATTCTAAATGGTTAATGTTTGACTTGTGTAAATTGTGAAATGCACTTGATTATTTGTGTGTCTGGGTTTTGTTTGTGTGTATAACATTGATTCCGCTGTTGAATCTATATAAATATTGAGTTTTAAGCTCCTTATTTTGGTATGCGCTAAATTAGTATTTTTTGAAAGTAGAATTGTTAGGTGAAGCTCGTTGTTCTCCTGGCCCCTTCCTGTTTTTTTGCTGGGATGATTGCCATATATCAGTGATAAAATTTTCCTAATGCTTGGTTTTGTAATTAGAACTGTAGTTATTGGATATTCTTAGGTGTTTTGTTGTTTTTCCAGTGTGGAGTAGGTTGGTGCAACTTAATGAAGTGTTGAGATGTTGGTGTGTGCACTAAATATTAAATAAATTCTTGATACTTCTGTGTTTGCATGTCAGAAGAGTGTTCACAGAAGGGACAAATTGTTTATATAACTGTTGATGGACAAATAAAATTGAATTTTGTATGAATATGAAAAATTTTATAGGACTGAAAGTCAACAAGAACTGAAGGTCCATAATGTCTTTAGTTAGCCAGTCCTTTAACAACATTTGCTGGGAACATAAAAACTATCAGAAGTGATTGATCTGTTTGTATAAAGGTGTCAACAGTGGTTGTGTGCTTGACACTTCAATATATGAGGATGCTACAGTTGCAGATATAAAAAGCTGCAAACTATGGCAATTATCATCTTTTATTTTTTCCGTCATGCTGCTTTTAATGATGTTCAGATTAGACTTTGTATATGTGGGAACTTTTCATCATGATGATACTGGCAAAATTTATGCAGATCGTGGCTACTATTCATTGGAGACTGTTACACTTTTGGTGGCCTTGAAAGTCCGTTATAGAGATAGAATTACAATTCTTAGGGGAAATCATGAGAGTCGTCAAATCACTCAAGTGTAAGAACATTTTCTTCACATTATGTATTTGCTGTAAAAGTTCATTGTAATTTCTGTATGTAAATATGTGTCATGTTTAAGCAACATGTTAGTATATATCATGCTTAAAGTTTGAGAATAAGTTGAGGGTGTGCAGTCCTGACTATTGTATTCGTTGATTTTATGAGCAATTGCCCACTGGCTTCACGTACCTCAATATTCACACTGATGGTTATCTTGGGAGTAGCAGCCTGATTTTGCGATAATATTATGCATTCTTTTTTTCTTTGGTATCAGGACATTATAAAATCCAAATGATTTAGAATGCAAATAGATGTATTTTGTTGCTGATGAGCTTCTGCAGTCTATCATTCTGATTGCAGATGCTAGTATTATAGTCATTTTTACCGTATAGAAAGGCTGTGAGGCGTATGGTGACTGGATGATAAAATTATACTCAAATTGAAGTGTAGATTGTTTAAATAAAATGTTAGAGCTAGCTTGTAATTTTCATCTAAGGAATGAGTAGAGATGAGTGAAACCGTTTTATGCCTGTGAATGCATATTTATGAGTGGTTTGTGAAGGGATTTGATAGTGGAAAAAATCTCTGAACACAAATTTTACTCTAAAAGTAGTTTATTTACTAACCTTTTTGTCTATATCTTTCACATGTTTTCAGGTATGGCTTCTACGATGAATGTTTGAGAAAATATGGAAATGCTAATGTCTGGAAATTTTTTACCGACTTGTTTGATTATTTGCCTTTGACTGCCCTTATTGAGAGTCAGGTTTGAGTTAAATTTGTTGCAGAATGTTTCTTTGTGAACCTTTTGAGGGTGTCTAACATCCATGTATAATACAGATTTTCTGCTTGCATGGAGGTCTCTCACCATCTTTGGATACACTGGATAATATCCGGGCGTTGGATCGCATACAGGAGGTTTGTGTTTTTAAATTGTCATTGCAAACTCTTGCACTCTGAATTGTTTTCTGTAAAGAATATTTTATGCAAAACACACCCTTTTTGAGTTAAAAATCTTTCTAAAATATGGTTTGAGAAGTATTTTAAATTATTTGATGTTGAAATTATTTTATTGTAGTTTGTAGCACTTGTTTTTCATTGGAAGTGTCTCAATTTTTCTGGGGTTTCTTTATGTTCAAATTATCAATTAAGTGTTTATTTCAGCCTTGTGGGGTGCTTTAGGCTTTTAGGGTGTCTTGTCTTTTATTCCGTTTTGGAATCTCATTTCTGTATATCTGTCTTGTCTAAACTACACCAAGAAAATTAATTAGATTTCTTGCCTGACAAATGACAACTGTAACCGCATTGTAGGTTCCACACGAAGGACCAATGTGTGACCTCTTGTGGTCTGATCCAGATGATCGCTGTGGTTGGGGAATATCTCCACGTGGTGCAGGATATACATTTGGACAGGACATAGCAACTCAGTTCAATCATACCAATGGTCTCTCCCTGATATCTAGAGCTCACCAGCTAGTCATGGAAGGATACAATTGGTGCCAGGTAACTGACTGATCTAATATTTTGATTCAGTATGAGTATTGTTTTCCTTTTTCACTTCAGGGATACCCATTACATTTCTCTTTATTGATGACTATTATTTGGATGACTCTTTAAGGACAAGAATGTGGTGACTGTTTTTAGTGCACCTAATTATTGTTACCGATGTGGGAACATGGCTGCCATACTGGAAATTGGAGAGAATATGGATCAGAATTTTCTGCAGTTTGATCCAGCTCCCAGACAAATTGAGCCCGACACTACACGAAAGACTCCAGATTATTTTTTGTAACTTCATATATCCCTTTGTTTGTAGTTACTGCTTTCTGCTGTCACTGTAGATGTGTCTTTAAGGAGAGAGGAGTTTCACTGTTTAAGTGGACGGTTATCATCAACATAATTCTTTCTTTTGGAGTTTGTCTGCTGTTGCCGCTGCTGCCGTCTTACTGCCGTCTTATTTCGACAAGAAAACAAATAGAATTGACACAATTGGTGTTGTATATTTTTATAGGGGGAAGCGGCAATAACATGGTATATTCTGTGCTGTATTTTTTTTTTTCTTAAATTAATTCTCAAGCTAGAGAGCAGATTTTTTAGTACTGACCATCATATGTTCATTTAAGAGTGTTTGATGGTGACAAGTGCAGGTGTTGAATTTTTTTTACGTAATCCACTGATAATGTGATAACAGGGGTAGAGGGTTGAGTGGAAATGGTTGCTTCTGACACGTAGGGAGCTAAGGTTGTTTGTGTTTTTCCTGGAGCACATTTCATTAATAATTTTAAAGACATTGCTTTATTCTTATTTTCTATTTTTAAGATTTCGTGGAGAAAATTCTTTCTTTACAACATCTTAAAAATAAGAATTTTAAGAATAACAAACATAGATTCTTGTAATTATTGACGGAAACATTAACTAAAAGTAAAAATGAAATAAATCAAAGACCACCGAAAAGACTTGTTAGTAAATATAAATTGAACCATTGAGGTGAACGGAGTGTTTATTTATCTTCACATCTTGCTTATACTTTATTATTTGATTGTTATCTGTTTTATGTTATTCTGTTTATATTTTGACTTATTTATTTAAATTTTTTTTATTTATAAAGCAATTACTTACTTTTGGGTGTAAGTAGTTCAATTTTAAATGATTTTAGGATTAGTTAAATTTTGTTAGAAGTCATAAAATTATGGATGAAATTGATAAAATAAACATGAGGTTCCCAATTCTGTAATATTTAATAAATTTTAGTCATATTTAAAAGTGGGTTGTTAATATCTTTCTGTCAGTCTTGACAACAGTTCTATTGTGATGTCAGAGAAAGGGGCTTGTAATTTGTACCAATTTTCTTTTTATAACTAACTTGCTAAGTTGTTGATTTTGCCGTATTGGGAGTTAGAGGATGTGATAGGATGAGGATCTAGTAGGGTTATCGTACTATAGTGTACATTTATTTATAATTATAAATCACAAACGGTCCGATTGTCGATTATATGTTTTAAAATTTTAATGTGTATTTGTTTATTTTTTTATCGTTCTTATTTAATCTTCTATTTGTGGATTTGGTATTGAAACTTCTATTTTGAATATTATTTTAGTTCAATTTATGAAATTTCAACAATAAAACTATATTTTTTTGAAAGTTATTTATTATTTTATGTCAGTATTTTATTATGATAAAAAATAATTAAGATTAAATTTATCAAATTATATTAAATATATTAATATATTTTTATTTTTTAATATAATTTGGATCAATTTTATCAATCAATCATGTGTTTGGTTTCAACGTCGATCCATTGGGCTAAGGTTTCAACCACGTGAACTTTTATAACACTGCTCATCATATGCACATAGATTAATTCTACAAAATAATTATAATTAAGAAAAGGTAAGAACAGAAAATAGAGCAGAATTGCAGAAGACAATAAAAGAAGCTGGATAATTAAAGTTGTTTTCTGACAGTATTGTCCTTTCCATTTTCCTTGTCCAATCACTTTTAAATTAGTCATTGGAAATTATAAGAGAATAAATTAAACATCTTAGTTCTTAAAATATTTAAATATATATCCGTTTTTTATTTAATAAATGCAATTCATTTTAGTTATCTTTATTTAATTGTTTTATTGTTTTTCATTAAAAAATTTAAAAAAAAAATCTTCATTTTGTAAAATTAGGACTGATAAAAAATTTAGATCTTAAAAACTAAAATGTTAGGTGTTATTGCAAGATCAGTTACTTTCTTCTAAGTAAGTTGATGGTTTTACAAATACTTACCGTTTAAGTAATTTAATGATTTAAGTATTGAAAGTAATTTTGAATAAGAGTTACATTACTTTTTGCTATTTATAGAGTTCCTAATCATCTTTGTTATCAGTTATAAGGTAAGATTGATTTCTTTTGTCGGAACTAACAACATAGGCTGAATTTTGAAATTCTCCAGTTAAATGTGGACGGTTAAAGTTGAGAATACTAATAATTGAGATAGAACACCAGGTAAATATTTAAAATTAAAATACAATTTGGAGAATTAATTTAAAAATTTATCTACCCTCTCTACTTTTCTTTATTTGCCCAGTGTTTGGTTTGGATTGTTTATTATTGGTGGGTAGTAGTAGAGGCAGTTGACTTTGTTTTTCTAGATTTCAGATGATGGGAGAATAATTTTGGTTTCCCTTTATGAAAGTGGATAAATTTCAGTCATCCATTATGTCAAATAATTATTGTGTTAATTATTGATCATGTGCATCCAAATAATACTTCGCCTTACATGATTACTATTTTCATATTTTTTATTTCCTTTAATAACATCTTTTTATTTTTTTATTTTTTAATAGTACTTTTTATTTTTTATTTTTTTCCAATACACTCTTTATTCCTTAATTCTTAAAATAGAACTCTTTTATTTTTTATAAAAACACTCTTTTTTATATAATAATTATTAAAAATTATGAGTATTAGTTTATTAAAATTAAGATAAAAATAATATAAAAATAATTAAATTAAAATTTTTAAAAAAAGAATACAAAGAAAATAAACTAAAATATTTTATAGGTTTTTTAACTAATTAATTATAATAAGAAAACAATGATAAATTATTTTATTTTATATTTTATAATAAATTTAAATTTGGCATAATAAATTATATTAAAATAAATTATAATAATTTTGTGATTGTATTTTTATATTAAAATTGATATTGGAAGAAAAAATTATAATAAATTATAAAATTGTTATTTAAATTAAAATTTATATTTTTAGTTTGCTAAAAAAATATATAAATAATTAATGACAAAAATAAAACAAAATTTTGATAAAAATAAAATTTGATTTTTAATAAAGATAAAAATATATTCCTGGTACATGAATAAATAGTGTATTAACTTCTGTGATAACTTTTAACAATCATTCTAAGATGATCTCCATCTAGTTGATAGTGTAAAGTTTAGTAAACTTATGCATAATAATTAAACAAAAAAAAATGTAATAGAAATTCATATTTAGCATCAATAACCAAATGGAGATTAATTTTGAAACGGTTATTTTAAAAAATAAAACTTTAATTGTATATCAAGAAAAAAAAAAAAAAAACCTATCGCTAGAATTTAAAACAGTAATCCAATAGTACAAGAAAATCATTGGTAAACTTTTTAAAATAATTATTGTGAAAATCAATAAATTTACTATGATGACTTGTGATTGAGTGGCAATGTTTCAACTAATGCATCCACTGTTTACTCATAAAAAATTCTATTCTATTACATAGGAGGAATAAGTTTAAATAAAGGAAAGATAAGATATTATTCAAGTCAATGTATATCTATTAATATTAAAACTTTCAATTTTAATTGGAATCAACTAACTTTATATTATAACATTCAAGAATAAAAAATATATATATAACTAGATACAAGAAAAAATTGCCGACTAGTGGTAAAAATATCCTAAAAAATACTCTGTTCCAATAAACTAGCAAAATTGAGCCAAACTATATAGCCTCAAAATGCAATGAATAGCATCCATGATATGATAAGTTGAGAGAGTGAAACTATACTACATTAAATCATTACAATTACAATCATAATGCATTAAAAATGTCACCATTCATTAGTCTTCAATTTCAAAACCGAGAGTTGTTTTGACCCCTTCCAGCTACATAACCAGACATGGATGCTGCCTTCCTTTTTCTTAGGTATATGAATGAACCACTGATTAGTAACAAAAAAATTACCACCCCCTGTACACAAAGTTTTGCACATCATAACATCAATATTTTAACACAAAACCTTGTTTATCAAATGTACTTCAAATTTGGACGCTGGTTGCATTACATATTCTCACAACCATGTATACACAAACTCATGTAACCATCATGATAAGTTGACATAAAAAATGTACAAGAAAAAATAATAGAAGCCTTTAGAAAAATGCTGCAAACTTCATTTCATGGATGTGACAAGTAATAGTATTTTTCATTTCAATTGTATTTTGATATTCAGGGACATTAGAGTACCTTCAATGCTTCTCAAGGATATTTCATTTGGCATAAATCTATATGAGGGAATATGTAGGAAATGCTGACTTAAGAGATAATCAAAGATAATTTCAGATACTAACAGTACAATAAAGCACAAAAGTAGATTCAAGTAGGATGGATGGTTACTAAAATGAGATGAATATAAGTTTATAAGTTCATTAGATACATTCTGTATAATGCCAATTCAAGAACAATATGAAGCACTCTCAGTCTCCTTATAATGCCAATTCAAGTAGGATGGATAGTTATTAAAATGAGATGAATATAAGTCTTACGGCATACCAGGAAAATCAATCATCATAGGCTCAATATCTACCAAATGACTTCCAATATATGCCAATGTCACATTCTAATTTTCTAAACCAAATGGGACGTACATGCTGATAGGAAACTACTTTCTAGTAGAATCTGAAGAATGCAGTTCAGGACCTAATAATAACACTTTTCTTAGCTAGTTCAAACACTTGCCACCAGACCTTCATATTAAGATCTGTTTGGACAAGTTTTTCCATAAACACTTCTAGATGAGAAAAATAAAATGAAAAAAATTATGAGTATCTCTAAGTTAAAATTAGCTTATGCACAAATTAAAAGTAAGAATTTGGAGAGCTTTTACAAATTAGCTTATGCACAAACTAGGCTTAACTTATGGGGAAACTAACTCTCGGTTTTTTCTTCTTATTTTTCTCTTATGGAGATTTTTCCCAAGGATACCTTAAAGATGTTGAAAAGAGAAAGCTTTTCCAGCAGATAAACTCAAGATAATAGTGATTCTTTTAAAATCTTATTATGCATATTAATGTCACAGATACAAATCCTAAAAACAACCTAACTACTTCAAGGGATAAGGCTGCATGCCTCTAACCCCTAAAGACACCACTAGGTCAGAACCTCACACACATAGTTTGAAGTTCCTAATATTCCCAGAAATTTAGAGAATCGAACACATCACAGCAACTGACAATGACAGCAAAAGTTAATCCTCTAATGTGGATATATTAGTTCAAGAGGATAAACTGCACATCATATCATATCATATCATTTTTCCAATCAACCAAGTTTGGAAGCTAAGCAAATATAAGAATAAGAGTAAGCTAATAGCTTAAGATTACCTCAAAATTAAGCACTGACAACTTCTCCTCGTTAACTGGGGTTATACAGCTTCTATAAGTGATGTAAGCCTGGGAACTATTTTCTGAAGACGACGAATCGTCCGCTAATCTTCTAACTGATTGTGAATGAGTGGACTCTCCATCAACATGTGACACTTTCTGAGATTCTGCAGTACCATCAGGAATTTCTAAAGAAGACCGACCTTTCAGAGACTTTGTTTTCTTTGCATCCTTTGTTGAATCTTTGATTTCTACACATTTGAATGGGATTCTGTAGCCAGTCTCACTGCAACGATATTTGCTGTCACCCTACAACCCCACAATAAAAGCTTGCAGATAAAAATAAAGAGGCCATGAAAAACAACAAAGCAAATAACACATAATGTAGATCACAGCAAGTATGAAAGACCAAGCAAACATGCAATGAAGAGCTAACGAGCAATCCCAACACACAGACATAAAAAGAGATTTAAATCTTTAAAACACTTCACAAAACTTCTTATGGATTAGGAAAACTCAATATTAAGAACTTCAATCTAATTTCTTTGATCCATTCATTCTCTAGCCCTTTCACACCACATCAACATTTATGTTCAAAAGCAAGGCCTTGTGAACAAGCATGTACAAAGATATACAATCTCCTCAAATCCGTTATGTTATAGTAATCCTAAATCAACAAATAACTTATTAGAATACAACAAAAACTGTATCCAGATTAGTATACATAGGCTGTTCATATATACATATATACATACATATATTGCATCGATCTTCAATATCATTAACAAAGCTTGATGATCTAGGTAGTTGCAAACTGAAATGACTAACTTATTCACCGTTCAATTCTCTGTCAAAAACAGCAGTAAGACAGCAAACAATCAAATACACTATATACGCCAAACCCAGAAATGACAATAAATAAAATTAAACACTCAGTGTGAAACCCATGTTTATGAGAAACTCCAATTATCTTAGAGCAATTGCAACTAGTATAAGATCAGACCCCAATTTGAGAGGGAGGGGGGGAATAGAACCTTCTCAGAGTAGAGGCAGGGGACACAGGGGCCAGAAGGAGCACACTCGAAGGTAATATTAGTTCCTGCGGGCTTTTCTTTGAAACTCAGAAGAACTCTGCGCCCAACTCCATTTCCATGTTGAGTCTTTTCGCTGTCCCAATCCCTGCCCAGTTCAAACAACGCACAAAAGATTCCAACTTTAAGAGAAACTAGATCAAAGCAATTTTATGGATCACCAATCAGGAACTCAAGATGCAAACTTTATACAAAACAATAGATACAGAGAAAGAGAGAGGGAAGAAGAGATTGGAGCTTACGTTTGTTGACCTAAAGCCGGAAAGGGAGAAATGGCGAAGAAGAAGAAGAAGAAGAAGAAAAAAAGTGGAAGAAAGAATTGGGAATTGGCAAAATTCATTGCTTACTCTGTTCTGTGCCTTTCCTCTTCTCTCTTTTTTCTGAACATAAAACCTGGTATCCAACCAAATCTGTTTTGTTCATTAATATTAAATACTGCTTTTGTCCTCATCATTCTTTAAAACACGTTTCATTCTCACAAGTTCAAGTTCAGTTAAGTATTTAGGCCAATGGTCCTATTATTATTTTTTGTATTTGTCGATATCACTAGACATGCAAATAAACTGGTTATAGATTATTTTAGTTTACTTATTCTCGGCTAATATTTATTATAATACTCCATTAACTAGCTCATCATAATTAATAAAATTGGTTAGTAAAATTAAATTTATATTAAATTGTCTTTTTCCCTAATATCTCCTTTAATAGGAATGAGACATATCTTTATTCATTTTTAAATTAATGTTTTTAATATCTCTCATTATTAATATATTTATTATGTTATTTTTTGTTGGTAATGCATGTAAAATAATCAAAATAAAGTTTCCGAAATGATCTTTATAATTAAAATTCTAAAATGTACAATAAACTAATATATTATATTTATTGTTTATTGAAAAAATATGCACCCATAACAAAGATATTTTTTAAAAATAATCAATACAAAAGTAATTAATAGGATTTTTATTTACCGTTGTGGACTTAGAGGTTGGTTTATGTGATTAAATATTAAAACCATAAATATAAGCTAAGTGTGAAATGTCGGTAATAGGTGATCTATGGAAGGGCACTCGCGAGACTAACAGAAATGGTGTTCTGTTCCTGAAATTTTAGAAAATTCTGGAAACTTTCGCGAATTTTAGAATTCGTTTTTGTTTTATCTTGAATTATTCTACTTCTTAAATTATTTTTCTAATAATTAAAACTATTCGGCTTAAGCATAAGAAGTATTTGGAGACTCTCAACTTTTATAAATGTGAAATACTTTAGGTTAAAAAAGGGTATTCAAACTTGCTGGTTGAAGATCACTTTACTTTAAACTAGAAAGTTTTGACATAATCATAGATAGGTAAAATTAATCCTACATTCACCTAAATCGTGAGGAATCAATGAGACAAAGTGTAGTTAGGAGATGTGACAACTTGAGTTCCAAGAAAAACTGTTTTTCTCAAACTTCATCTCCTTTTTGAACAACTGACGACTTAAATTATCATCTTTTTTTGGAAGAAAGTTTTAAGCATTGACACTTGTTAACTAGTAACTACATCAATAATTCATTTCCATTATAATTTAGAGAGGAATGTTACTACACACTGGAAAACACTACTAAATTAACTCTACTATATGACTAGAGTGATATGCTCCAAACTTCAATACTATATGTAAGTGCTTTCCAACCTTTAAGAAGATGTAAATTATTAAGTTAAGTAAACCTTTCTAAAAGTAAGTGGGGCTAAGATTAACAACAACATACATATAGGACACTAAGGCAGGAAGCTTGAAATTTACACTTAGTTATTTATGTTTGATTTGAATAATAATAGAATACGATTTGAAAGATTATGTGGGTTGTAGTCATACTATGTGTATGGAGTCAAAAAATATAATAATGGTTTTTAGAAGTGGAATGAATTTAAGTCTAACTCAATCTTATAAAACTAACTTGTAAGATAAGGTTTGTATTCATTTATAAACTATTAAAAAGTCTTCTCTAGTCAATGTGGAATCTCCAATACACCCCCTCACGTCAAGAGACCTTAACTCAAACGTGAAACTTATATGTAAGGATAATCCGATAGCGACCCAATAGCGGGTGGCCCGATAGACCCATTAAGAATTTCATAATTCAGTTTTCAAGACATTGTTAGATAAAGATTCTAGTGAAAAAATTCTGAAAATAGTATAATTGTAGTCATGTACCATGCATAACATAAGCATCTGCAAAACTAACAAAGCCATAAGGTTATTGTGTAGCAAGGTTAGAAAGGATGTTAAGAATTCTAGAAGTTTGTCAATAAAACCTATAAGGAATAAGGGCTTTAAAATAGAATAGATCAATGTATCAATAAAATGTCAATACCAGGAGTATATATGGAAAAACATATTAGATGAAGAGAGAACCCTTAAGGTTATGGTTAACATAATACAACTTAGTGTTTAAAGGCTACAATACCCTGTTATAACATCTCAAACTTTTATTTATTTATCGTTTAAAGAAAGAGCAATGATATTTTGACACTCCTATGTGTCAATACATCCATTTGACACTCTTATGTGTCAAAAGTAATAATATTTTATTATAAAATGTCACCATATCATTTGATCTTATCCTGTCTCTCCACCTCCTTCTCATTTAATGAAAGATTTGTTATTCTTATCTTATTTTTTATTATTTTTATTTTTATTTATTTTTTAAAAAAGTAATGTTTATATTACATTAAATGCAATATTATCTTCTTACCTTTTTCTTTTTTATCAATTAGAAAATTATTTTTAACAATATATATATAATAATTAGTTAATTAATTTTTATTTTTATTAATATTATTATTATTATTTTAAAATAATTATATATAATTTTTTATATTCATAAATATGTTTTATTTATAATATCAATATATTATTATTGTTATTTTATTTATTGTAATTATTATTATTATTTTTATTTTATTTAGTCACAATATTTTTCTTTTAAAACCACTTGATTTGATTTCTAACGTTTTAATCTTATCTAAAATACAAAATACTTTTAAAATGAGAATTTAATAACATGAATTAAAACTTAAGTTTTTCTAATTCTTATTTTAAGATAAAAATAAAATAATTAATATATTTATTTCAAAACATGACAACACATTGACAGACAACACATGTAAAAGTCAAAGACAAATAATGGAGATGAAGGACATAGGAGAAAAAAAAAAGAAAAAAGGCAAGAATGTTATGGTTGATGCAAAGAAAAAGAAACATCACAAGAAAGTTTAAATTTATTTGTTTAGAGTTAGAGTTGAGATGTAATAAATGCTAGGATCATGATTTTTGTTTGTTTATTTGATGTTAATATTGAGATGCAATAAAGGTGAAAGTTAGAGACAAATGACAGACAAAATTGAAGAAAGATTCTTCTTTAAATGAAAAGAGGGATAAAAGGGAGAGAAAGAGGACAGAAGAGAAAGAGAAAGAGAGAATAAAAGTAAATGACATGCTGACACCTTATAATATTTTTTTATATGTGTCAAATGAATATTGACACATAGAAGTATCAAAATATCATTACTATTAAAGAAAAATACAACTTGTCTAAAAATATTGTTTCATTCTTTGTCGTATTAATTGCAATTTTATTTATCAATTGTAATTTCATGTCTAATTATCATTAGATGTATCATAACAGGTGAATGTTATTCTCTTGGATCATTTCTATTCTAGTTTTGATTTTGTTGTCTCAACACTAGGTCATTTGCTCTCATATAAAGTAATCATTTCTATTCTAGTTTTGATTTTGTTGTCTCAACGCTAGGTCATTTGCTCTCATATAAAGTAATTATTTCTATTCTAGTTTTGATTTTGTTGTCTCAACGCTAGGTCATTTGCTCTCATATAAAGTAGCAAATTAGTTTTTATTTTACAGTGTAGATTGTGTTACCTTGTTGGCAAATTCTATGCATAGGAAATATGTTCAAATCTAATGGTATTGAAAAATGTGATGTGATAACATTCTTCTCTTAAGATCAATGAAACCTTTTGTTCAATTATTTAAATATAATTAGGAGGTGATAGAAAAAATTATGGGAGGTATAAAGAAAAATCTAAACTCTCAAGGAGCAGAGAAGTTTAGGGGTATTTCTTTTAGCACCTTTATACCTTGTTATTCACTTTCATGTGTGAAAAAAGTTCAAATTATCCATAGGTTGGAAACATTCAAGAATATGAAATCTGAAGCTCAATAATGTATTTTTCATATACCATTCACAAATGCATAATTAGTAATACATTTATAGATCATCAGAAAATGTATTTTAGATTACCTAGTCCAAAAATTGATTTTAGATTATATAATTTAGAATATGTTTCTAGATTCCATAATCTAAAAATATATTTTTTGATTATGAAATTCATAAATATTGTCATGGGTCATGAGTGAATTTTAGACTCATGAGTGAATTTTAGACCCAAAATAAGATTATGGAGGTACGTAAGGTAGTTCACTTATGATGTGGAAGTTGAATGAAATGTTCCTATTAGGAATGACGAATTCTACCTCCACTCCCATACCTTCTTCTTGCACTTCCATAAAAAAAATTAATTCCCAAAGTACCCATATTAAAACGACCAAAATGACCTTGAGTGTCATCCGGTTGTCATTTTGTTTTGCAAATGACAACCGGATGACACTCCCATCTGGTTCACATTTTGAAAAAAATTGTAAACCGGATGGGGGTGTCATCCTGTTGTCATTTGCAAAACAAAATGACAACCAGATGACACCCCCATCTGGTTCACATTTGCAAAATGACAATCGGATGACACCCCCATCCAATTCACATTTTGAAAAGAAATGTAAATCGGATGGGGGTGTCATCCGGTTGTCATCTGCAAAATAAAATGACAACCGGATGGCACCCCATCCGGTTGTCAAACTCTCAAATCGCAAAAGTCGTCGTTCGCCGTCGACAGTCTCCCAATCACCAAATTAACTACTCTAATCAACAATATCACTCACAAATTACTAATAAACATCAATAATTGCTTACTTAGAACTTGTTTGAAGCTGTAATTTAAGATTTGGACGGCGCCAGTGACATGATAGAGGGTAATATTGACTTTTTCAATTTTAAAATAAGGATATATGTGTAATTCGTATTCACTATGGAAGTGCAGGAAGAGGGTATGGGGGGGTGGAGGAAGAATTTGTCATCAGAAATTGGGTTACGGCCCAGTTCAATTATTAAGTATCATAACAATAAAGTCCAAACAAACTGACTCTCTCTACAACCAATGCTCGATTATAAAAGGTTTTTGTTAAATCGTTAAGACATAACACTGAATGATTGATTATAACTAAGTTTCATTTAAATTTGATACTTTGATTATAACTAAATTTCATTTAAATTTGATACTGAAATACGTCGATGAAAGAGTATAAATACAAGGTATGAGGATGGCAAAAAAATAATTAAGATTTAGACTAACAAAAAAAGATAAAAAAAAAACTCAGTGGCTGGAATAAATATATTTCAAATTATGAAATACAAAAATGTATTTCAGATTAAAGAATTTAGAAATACATTCTAATTTATATAATCTAAAAGTTAAAAAAAATGTATTATAATTCAGAAATCTATTTCAAATTATAAAATTTTAAAATATATTTAAGTTACTAAATTTAAAAATATATTTTAGATTATACAATTTAAAAACGTACTATATAATCTAAAATACATTTCTACGTTATAGAATCCAAAAATGTATTTTCGAAATTAAAATATATTTTAGATCGTGGAACTGAGAACATGCCTCCAAATTTCAGAGTCCACAAATCTAAAACATTAAGTTTTAGACTTTTCCAGCACTCAAATGGAGGTACAGCAAGAAATTAAGAGGATGCAAAAAGGGACTGCAGAAATTTTGGATGGCGAGATTGATATAGTGTGTGTAAATTGAAAGCCATTTCTAATTGGGCCAAATTAATAAGCCCACCCAAAAAGCTGAATTAAATTGGACCAAAAAAACTATTTTTTTTATCAATTACGTTGGAACATTGTTTCTAATAAAACAGATTCGTATGTTTATGTATTTTGCAAATATTTCTTCGACTATAGCAAAAAGACAGCCGATCTTTATTGGATATAATCAACTCTGTCACATTTATCTGTGTAGAGTAGTATTTCACTGATGAACATTGACATATAAATTAAAAATATATTTATTTTAAAATTCTCTATAATATTTTTTCAAGTAAACGTTATATAACTAGTTAATTTTGTGAGGAAAATAGGTTTATGGTAATTGATAGAGTAAAAAATTGTTATAAAATAGAAAAATAAATAATTTTTATATTATTATATATTACGTAGCTAACATATTTTTCCCATAAAATAACTAATAATATTTTTAAAAAATATGACATATATATATATATATATATATATATATATATATATATATATTCATGTGAAAATTTTTCTTGGTTAGACACAATAAACAGATAAATAAATGTAACAGATAATTAAATGTAACAGATAATTTGGTTCTAGTAATGGCATACTGATTTTCTATATATATGTTATTGTTAGAGGAAAGGTTAAAAAAATATACATGCATATTTTATTAGAGCAATATTAAAACACAATTGTTGATTTAAAAAATATACATAAAATAAAGTTGTCAAAATTATTTTTAGCTTAAACTATACGAAAATTAGTTTTTTTTTTGTCATGATTGTAATGATATTTTTAAGAGATGGGAAACACATGTAATATTTTTTAAAATTATGGAGGTGCATGTATAATGTAAAAAACAGATAATGTAACGCTTTTAAAACAAAGGGATGAATGATTGCGTAAAATTTGTAAAGAATTGAGGCTTCAATGTAATTTGAGTAAATCTGAAGAGATGTTAGTGTAATTTATTATTACTTTTATTACCCAACAATAAATTTTAAAAAAATTGGAGCTCTCTTCTATGAGAGGATCCCTTCCTTTAACTTCCTGCCAATTTCATAATTTTGTGTTTATAGCATGTCCCCAACTCACTATTTCATCATAAAGTTCTTTTTGTTATCATTATATAATAGGATAATTATCCTATTTTTCTCTAATAAATTGTTTAATACACTAACATATGTTTTATTTTTTTATCTTTATTATTTATCTCAATATTTCTTATTGTAAAGAGGAGCTCATTTATAAATCAATAAAATATAATTCTAAACTTTTATCCTATTTATTACACTATCCTACTTCTTTTACAACCATTATTATTATTATTATCACTACTTTTTTCACTTTTATTTTTTTATTATTACTAACAAATTTATTATTATTATTAATGACAGTTGGCATGTTAATCATATATTATATTTTTCCACTATCAAAACTTAATTAGATTAAGATAGAAGAAACAAACATCTTAGTTTTCATTTACCTAATCTATTATCATCTTTTTAATCTTTTTTGTTCTTTTGTTATGGTATTATATATTTTCAACTATATTATTTTTATTTTAAACCTCACCCTCTCATATATTTTTTCTTTCTTCAAATTTGAGTACTAAGATACATTACAAGTGCATAAAACAAATAAAATATCTTTAGTAAGGTTCTCTATATTATTTCGGTCATCTTTATTATCATTATTTTCATGGTTGTTGCATCTACTATCTTCATTACCTTTTTGCATCTTTTACACTTATGATTTCTATATATATTATTTTTACTATTATTCTTATCTTTATCATAATAACTAGAGTCTACAACCATAATTGTCATACCAATCATTACCACTTTCATCATTGACTATAAAACTTTTTTATATCACTTCAGCCATTATCACCATCATCACCATTGTCACTATTGCCACCATGTCTTTTTTAATTGTAACAATTGTCACAATATCACCATCATCTTTAATATTATCACTTATCCTATCATCATTGTTATAATTATCATCACTCCAATATTACCATCATATTTAATATCATCACCATTGTTATCACTACACCACATCTTTAAAATCATCACTTATGTCATCATCATTGTTATCATTATAATCTCTCAGAGTGTTACCATCCTTTTTAATATCATTATCATTGTTATCACTATCATCACTCTAGTGTCACCATCATCTTTAAAATCGTCACTTATATTATCATTGTTATCACTATCACCACTCTAGTGTCACTATCATCTATAAAATCATCACTTATATTATCATTGTTATCACTATCATCGCTCCAATGTTACCATCATCATCATTGTTGTCACTATCATCACTTTAGTGTCACCATCATTTTTAAAATTATCACTTATGTCATCATCATTGTCATCACTATCATTACTCCAGTATCACTATTATCCTTAATACCTCACTTGTGTCATGTCATCATTATTATTGTTCCAATAATCACCATTATTTTTTTATATGTTAACTAATATTATTATCATTTTCACTATCTTTATTATTATCATTATCATTATAGTAAATAATATTGTTATTACTATTATTACTTATTATTTCTCAATTATTACCATCTCATTGTTATAGTTTTTCTCACTATTACTACCATTATTATTATTATCACAATATATGGTTATCTAATCCTTGATACACCAAACATTATATATAATTAATATTTATCTTGTTTTTTATTTTATAATTGTTTTATTTTATCCTTGTATATTTTCTTATTTTAACCATCTAACTAGCACTAAGTATAGTTATGAAAAAATAATTAATATTCATCTTATTTTTATTTTATATATTTTTATTTTATCCTTATATCATTTCTTATTTTAACCATCCAACTAGCAGTAAGTATAGTTATGCAAACTCTTTGCTTTAATTATTTTTTATTTGCTTTTTTATCATCTACTTTTTCAAGAAAAAGTTATATGTTAACCGAAGTATTAGTTTTCTCCTATTGATTTGAAACTTCAAAAGAAAGATAAAAGTTTATTTTAATTTTTAATGTAAAAAGCAATTAACTAAACTTCTCGACAATCTTATTCAATGTTAAAATGAATTAATTTATCTTATTTTAAAAATTATTTATAAATTAAGTTTAGTTTGGTTTGAAAAGAATAAAAAAGGTGTAGAGTTCTTCCCCTCAGTAAAAGTAGACAAATTATAATCCAATAAGAGTTTATTGCGTAGTTTTTTAGGTGATTTTTCGTTAAAGAAAGACCCGGGTTGGGAAACGAGACACGTACCTCGTCTGATGGAATTGGAAAATGATTCAAAAGGAGAATGTACATGTTAAAGTGTTTACACCAAAATGAAAATATCCCAAACACTGTTTCAAATCACGCCCAAAACAGCACAGGGTACAGATTCTGACGCATACTTTAGCCCAAACGGGGAGGCTTTATCTATAGTGGATGAAAAGGTTAATAGAAAAACTATGTGAACAAACCAAATGAAAGTAATAAAAGGGCAAATAGAAGATGGAAGAAAGACACTACTACAACTTTGGCCATAAATTAAGTACTTGTGGATTGCTGCACTTGCCATGTGCATTTGGTTTGATCCGTATAGGGAAAACAAAGACATCTCAAGAAGATGAAGCAGAGGGAACCAATGCTTCCACTGCTTTGGTCCACTCTCTCTCCAACACAACAAGACAAAAACAGCCCAACACTAATTCTATCTTCCACTGCTCCACTTCTTTTTAGTTTCTTTCAACCAAATTTCTTCAAGGCCTTTGTCAATGTGTGACTTTTTTTTCTCTCTTTATTTTTGTGTTGAGCTATTAGCTTTTGTTTAATTAGTAAGAAATGATATTTGAATCCATTGTGTAGTTGTATGATATGATTAAATGTGTTAATTTATGTTAAATGTGTTTTCAAACATATGTTTTATCTATGAAAAATATTTTTAAGTATGATTTCTTAAGGACGAAAGTCACACACCATCAACTCAATATTACTTAAAAGTCGAGAGGGAAAATATCACAAAAATCAAACAAGAGTCAGACCGACATAAAGGAATAACATTACTTTCAACTCAAAATTTTAAGATATTGGTGTCACTTAACTTTTTTATTTTCACTTAATATGGGACTTAGACTTACACTTATTCAAATATAAGTCTAAATTTCACAGACTAAAAATGAAAAATTTAAATAATATATAAAAATAAAATTCACAAATATAATATTTTAAAATTTTATATTAAAAATAATGTTAATTCTCGATATGATCTTCATTTAAACATTTACTCCCTCAATTTTCAACAATTAATTCTTATTCAATTCTTTAGTTTCTATCTAAAGCTTTTACTCGTGATTTATAAATTATTTAAATTCTCATTCTACTTATCTATTTTAATTTCTTACATACTAGCATTAATTATAGCTTCCAAGCTATATATATTTATTTCTAAGAAAAATATTTGTTAGCTTCCACACCAATTGATGTGGCTACAAGCTAGGACAACAATCCCTAAGAGATAGCATTGTTGTTAGTGGCAAGTGGCAAATGTCACGAACATGTTATCTGTCAGAGGCTATGTTTCACTACAAAACTCCCACCACAACATGGAACCCCCATGTGGGCAAATATACTTAACATGGCAACAATAGTTTTCAAGAGCCAAAGATCACAACACAACACAAGTGATGGAGAGGACCGAAAGGCCACGTACATTCCTACCTAATGAAGCTATACAAATTGAGGGTACCAAACTTTGTGACACCAAGTAAAAGAAATCAGTGTCAATGTTCAGAACTATTACAACAAAATTCACGGAAAGATTCGAAAAGATTTTGATTCTACTTAGTGTACTGCGAAACAAGAAAGATGCATGCACGTACGTACAATTTTGTATAATTTCATTTTTGCTGCATGAATTGGTGTGTAATTAAAGAAGGTAGTGTCTTTCATACCCAAAGAAGAAATATTCCCACTCTACAATTCTTTGTATCAAGCTATGGTTCATGCACATGATTAAGAGAAAGCGTTGCAAAAGTTTATATATATTTATATATGTTATAAAAAGAAAAAAAAATACGATTAAAAGAGACCTACTAATAACTTGGAGGTCTTAAATTAAGTTCTTATTTGTGAAGTGGTGGACTGCTACGTTTTTTATGCATATTAACACGCTTTCTTCTAGCTATGGCAAATGTTTTAAATTATATCATTAATATATAGTTGACATATATAAACACGAAAATGAAAAAAAAGGGAAATTTACTGTTGTGAAAAAACTTGTACAGATACATTAAATATTTTTTATAGGTTTTTTTTTTAAATATTGTTTCACATAACTTTTCTGGCATTAAATAACCTTCGTGTCTATTTGTTGATCTCCTTAATGATTTCTCTCTCCTTCATTGGATTATTCTTATATATGTGGAGAATTGTTTGTTCACAATAAACTGTTTAGAGAACGTGATTTTGATATGTGAATAAAAAATTATCACGTGACAATAGTTAAAAATAAATTCTATTAATTAAAGATAATTGGTTTACCTAATGTATATTATTCATTTGTTTTAAAAATTATATTTAGCTGTTGAATCTTTAAAATATTAACTTCTTAATTCAATAAATAGAAATGATTTCGATTGGTTTAACCCCTTTTTTCAGGAAAAGCCACGTGTACGAATCACGCTTCTTGAAGAGTCACATCTGTTCTGATCATTTATACCAACATCCCTTGAATTAAACATTTTATATGTCTGGTGACAAAAGAAAATAATGTTTCATTGACAGATATGTTTTTTTTGACTAATGCCATTACTTTGTTTAGATTAATTTTCAACTTAATAGAGCCAACTTGGAGCACACAAAGCCAACAAATCAAATGCATTGTGTCAAGCTCATTGTTACATCTACTATAAAAAAATATATCTAAATGATTAATATATTAAACTCAAAATTAAGTCATTAAGATATAAAATTTTAAAATAGTGATAAATTATATTCGTATAAAGAAATTGTCACATCACCGAAGTTTGTTCCCCTATCTTTTTAGTATAATTCTTCTTAATTATATGGACACGGTGCTCAATGTAAATGAAATGTTATATCTTTTTCGACTGATTTTTGGTTTTGTCATGAAATACATTATGAATATTACTATTTCAGATATGACAGAATATGTTGACTCAAGTCTTCCACTTATTGGCATAAGGGAACAATTAGGAAAGAAATGAATTATTTGGATAGGTAATTATAAGAAAAAGAGAACAATTAGGAGAGAAATTTGAGTTAGTCTTTTTCCAATTATTATCTAGTTTTTATCTATAATTTCTACTAAATATATCAGTTCCATGATAATAAATATGTAATGGAACCAGAGTAGTTAAATTTTGCTTTATAAATGCATGCGTTAGAACTATAAAGAAAACTTATAACTCTTATTATTTGTTTCGATGAGTAATAGAAAATGAAGAATGACAAAAATAAAATAAAAAATAAGATTGTTTGTATTGAGTGAAAAAAAAAGAGGAAAAAAGTAAGTAAACAATTTTATAAATGTATATGATTGATTTGAAAAAAATAATTGTCTTTAGATTGAAATAAGTTTATGTTAAGTTAAATAACAATACTTAAATCATCTCCCTTTGACTCAAAGTCTGGTTTGGAGTTTTGTTTTAGAATAAACTCATAATCAATTATGTATCACTTAATACGTTTCTATTTAGTCCAAATATAGTTCACATAATTAGTTATAATAAATATATCATTCATCGTATCAATAAATTCTATGAAAAAAATGAAGTTTTAACCTACACAATTGCTTAATTATGTACAATCAGTCATGTTACAACTGTTATTGCTATTAGAAACTACTCTACTTATTGGATTAAGCAATGGACATATGTAGTGAATTAGGTAACTATTGAAAATAATGATCATTAATGATAATGGGTTGTGGGGGTGAAGGAGTTGATAAGGAAACTATTTTCTTCCTTTCCAAAGCCTACTTTAACTGGACAAAGCAAGCACGTTTTGGTGGCTTTCTCACCCAATTTAACCCCTTCAAACAAGAAACACACACTTATGAGTCACAACCAACTTTCCGTGCATTTCAACTACAATCGGCTAAAAAAGTCACATGCCTCGTCGCAAATCACCGCCTTTCGCTCCTCTTCATCATATCCACAAACATAAAGTTTTATGAATAAAAATATAACTAAGATAAAAGATTTTGTTAAGGTTAACTTATATCTTTTGAAAATAAATAATTATCAAAAAAATAAAAATAATTATACCAATAATGGGATTATCCAACAATTCTATTTGCCTTGAAAAAACATTTTTTTTTTCTTGTGATCTCACTCATTCCCTCACGTGCTTTCTTCTGTGACCAAACACGAAAAGTATTCTCTTCCACACTCTCCTCATTATTTCCCTCCTTTAATATATACCAACATGGACGGATTTTAATATTCACCATAATTTTCTGTGAACAAGATAACCAGGAACAAGGACTAGTAATGTAATAATAAAGTTGAATGACACATTATTCCTTACAGCTTTATTCTATAATACAAGCAGGGACGAATTTACATGGCTCAGTCCGTTTTTTATTATTTTTTCAAAAGTTATTTCAATGCTAGAGTTATTAAGTCTTGTTGTTTTTAACTTGCAACTTTGAAAGTAGAGAAAGGTGGTCAGCTATTAAAAAAATATTAAATCACAAACCTTGATCATATAGTTATATAAAAAAATATATTTAAGAGTATAATGCATTAATTTTTAGTTTTATCTTTCATAAAAGACTATGCATTAGCAATCATATTTAATTTGGAACATCCTTAACCTAAAATGGGATTAACTTTTTCAAGAGGAGATAAGTAAAACATTTGAAGAATTGTATACAAGTTTTGAACAGGGGACTATTTATGGAAAATCAAATATATGTTATTTGAATTCAGAGTTGGCTAAAGTGTCAGTGGGAGATTAGGTGTAATCTAAAACCTGTTAGAGTACACTAAATTTTAAAGATTATAACAGAAAGTCCTGACGAGAATGATGCATTTTGCTTCTCTTTTTCCCATTATATTAGAACATCATCTCCTATTTTAGCAACACCTTTTAGTTGCACTAATTCTTAGTGGTAGCTGTTGCTATTCCCATGGCTAAACTTATGGTGTAATTAAAAGTGAAATTGGCAAGTTAGCAAAAATAGTTACTGAAGAAAGTAGTAAAAATTAGTAAACGAAGATGGTGAATGAATGGCATGTGCTTAAGAATTGAAGGGTGAGCATATATATTCCTTTGTCTAAGATAGTAGTGATATTTTAAAGAGCCCAATGGCAATGCAATACAGAGACCAATAGCATATAAAGAGTACCTGGTGCCCTATCATTTCAATGTCACACTCCCCCATACAAATAGAAACAAGAATCCCCCGACAGCTAGAGAATATGACAACCCATCTATCTAATTCATTTATATAAACCTGTACATTCAATTCAAACCAGCAATTTAAATGCCTAATTACCTATATAACCTAACCATACTCTTCTTTTCTTTTCAAATCATAATTACGATCATACTCATTAATTCAAACATCCCCTCCTTCCTACCCATATTATATTTATCTTTTGTATTCAATAAATCTCAAACACATATCTTCAATTTTCCCCCTATTGGATACATCTCAGATCTTGTAAAATTAATTTACATACCCAAATTATCCATGACAGTACTGATTAACATTAACTTAATGACGCTAATTTTTTTTAGGTTTCCTTCATTTCAAGCAACGCTGATGATACTGTCCCCACCGCCGCCGAACTTTCCTGCAGAAATCGCCTGAAAAGCTGATGACGATGACGACGGCGACGAGTGGTCACTACTCGCCGGCGAATGATCCTGTGACCGCGGCGTCGGCGGCGGCAGATTCAACGACAACGGTAAAGGCTCTATGAGATTTGTCGGAGAAGCTTTCTCTTTCAAGTTCAAACTAGCCATCTTCGAAGACGGCGGCACCGGTAAAATCGGCGTCGGCCTGATCGGCTTGGCTAGACCCATCGGGAATCCTGCGCCAGGGAAACCGCCGTAATGCGACGGCGGATATGCTACGGAGACAGTCGCCGCCGTAGTTTCTTGCGGAACTTGTTCTTCTTCCATTATTGTAGAAGATTCCATCACCTGAAATTCCAAAATAAAAATCTAAAATTAGACCTATTACCAAAAATGTAAATTCCTATTATTATTACTCTCAGGTTATTTAAAAATATTTCAATGAATCTCAAATTTGTTTTCAATTGATCATTCAAATTTAAATTGGAGTAGTTTATAACTGATTTGAAATTGTCAATTGAGTAATTTAATTTAAAATAAATTAGTAATTATATCTAATGACATAATTATTGTCATTAATTCTAGACTAATAAAATTTAGTGACAAAATTTAGAAAAAGAAAAATTCATTAACCTTAAATTATCGTGAAAAACAAGAAAAATGAAATTGAAAGTACCGTATCGGTAGTGATGTCGAAGAGGCTAGATCTCCGGCGGCGGCGGTTCTGGTTGTGGCGACGGAGGAAATACTTCTGAGCGTGGCTAGCGACCTGAGTTGGAGTGCGAGTTTTGACGAAGTTTCTAGAAATTCCTCTCCAATCTCCTTTTCCGACTTTGTGCAACCCTAACAGGAACAGTCTGTGCTCTTCCTCCGTCCAAGGAACACCTTCGTTAACCAATCCAAAAACTCAATCGATCAATTAACCAAACAGCGCCAAAGTAGTTATCAGAACAATTAAACAATCGGTTAATGATCATCAATCTGCCAACTACTTACCTCGCTTACGCTCGCGCGTGCGGCCGGAGGCGTGAACGACGTCGTCGGAGGCGTAGCCGGCGTCGGCGGCGTTGGAGTCGGCGTCGTACTGAGAGAGGTTGTTCATGCTAGCGCTCTTCCTGAAGGAGGAAATTCCTTCGGTGACTCGCACGCCGAACAGCATGAAGCCGCTTTCCCGGGGAGACGCGCCGCCGGAAGCAGCAGAAGCACCACCGTCGGTGCATGTCCGCGAGTTGTGGCCGTTGTTCCCGCACTGTGAGCACGTGCGAGACATCTCAACAGTCCATGCAATAAATATAACTACCAATATATATATGTGTGTGTAAGATTAATATATAAGGTGAAAAAACAAAAGGTTTGAAGGAAGAGAGGGTGTGGAGTTTGTGTTTGTGTTTGGGATGGAGAGAAAGAAAGAGACATAGGGAGGTTTGGGTGATATATAGAGAGTTTTGCTTTGGTAGGGTTTAAGTGTTGAAAGTGTGGAGATGGTGTAGGTGCTTGTGGTGGGCGCTGCCGTAGACTAAAGTTACTACTAGGGTTAGTTCTATTACTTACTCATAGTCTGCGGTGGGAAAGGAAAGAGGGGGTGTTTGGCACTGGGAATTATTGTGGACGTGGATTGGTGTCGTGGTGGTATTGGTGGTGGTGGTTCGTTGGGGGGACACAATCCATCAATCAGGACCGTCCAATACTGTGCCATGTTTGGCTTGCCTCGGTAAGCACGAGCCTAAACGTGTGTTCTACGATCGTTTAGCATTTAATATATGTCCCATAATATTTATGGACACCGTGCAAATCTGGAAACCAAAATTATCCGTAAATACTCGTTTAAAACACCCAGACAACAACAAAATAAAAGACGTAATGAATTAAGATGATGCAATAAAAAAATTAAGTAATCCAAAATTTAAAATATTTACATCAAATGCGTCACTATTATTATTGCCAACAAAGAGAATATATAAACACCTATGTATTTATTATACTTAGAGACAGAGTGAAAAAAAACATACAAAATGAAAGTACGGATGACATTGTTTCTGATTATTTTTCATGGTAGTTTTATTTTGTTTTTGAGCATTTTCATTTTTTTTAAGTTTGGTAAAAGGTTTTTTAATAAGCACGTTGTTAATTCGCCTAAATCATAAATTAATAACCACATTTTACCTCTTTCATAAATAAGTTTTATTTAAAAAAATTATCATAATATTTTTTTAGAAATATAGCACTAAAAGACAAATTATATGAAATAAATAAAGTGTATAATTTGTTATAGTTAAAGTACCACTAGCACGTACAAGCTAGTAGCACTGAAGCTAAATTTTATCCAATTTTTTTTTTTATATATTCTCTAAGTTGCTTTACAACATTTTTACTCGTTTCCTCTTTCTTAATCAAATCTCTGTTTCAAACGAGTCATTTCATAGATATACTATTCTTTCCACATTATTAGCAGTCAAACAGATGCTTTGTTGCAAACAGTTTCATAATAAAAGCGTTTTAGATTAATTCACTCCAACGAAATTTATAATTTACTCGTGTATATAATATTCACACACACGTGATTTTTCCTCGTTGTACTTTATATCTATATTTTTTAATAATTATAATATTTTCTTATAGAAAATACAATTTTTTTAAACAATTGAAGAATATGAACTGTAAGAGGTGTGTCGATGTAATATTTTTTAAAGATATTTAGATGAGTTAGGATAACAAAAATGAAAACATTAGTAGATACAATTCAAATAAGTTTTAAACAACGGTTCTAAAATTTCATTAATATAAACTACTAATGAAAAAGGATTCTAATGAAGATTTAAAATTATTGTAGAATCTCATACATACCATGATAGTTACTGGAGAGGGAGGATTGGAATGGTCATTGGTGTTGTAGTTTCCCAAATTTTTAGAATTTTGTGCATGTATATAATAAGAATTTATGAAAATTAAAGTGAAAGGATTTCTCATTTTTTATAATTTACGTCATTTTAATTTTAATAAATATTAAAACATAAAATTAAATATAAAAAAATAAAAAAAAAAACTAATGAAATGTACAAGAAATTAAAATTAAGATATTTTTTTTATATTCTATCTTTATTCATTCTCTTTTCAATAACACAAAATTATTGTTTTTACTCATTTCTCATATGTTATATTCTATTTTTGAAAAAAAAATAGCACAATTAAGTTATATAGTATGCCTTTATTTTTTAATAAGATTCCACAAATAGTCGCAGAATTTGTTTTATTAATATATGACAGTTATGAAACTTCAGACCAACTAATTTCATATTATAAAAAAATATAAGATTTTTAACATTTGAAGAATATTCCTATATGGTACATTTACATCTTTAAAACATTGATTGAAACTAATGCTCTCCTTGAGAAAAGCTTTGTAAGTTTTCCTACTTTTTTTAGGTGTCAATCTTCTCATTATTCATTTTAATTCAAATTTAAAAAACCATTCACATCATTCTTTTATTTTCTTTTGATGTTTAAAAGTGTTTGAATTAAGCTATCACACATTTTTCTCTATATGCATTATATTTATATATTGTGTTATATGTAACTTATACTATTAGACAGATTAAATAAGATGAATATTTCCTTCCATATATCCATCACACTAGTCTTCTTTTTGTTTTTTTAAAACAACATTTATGACTTTCACCTTTTCATAGTGCTAGTTAATGAAGTGGGAGAAATAACATTCTCTTGGTGTCGATTAAAATTTTCTTACAATACAGTGAAACTTTTTTAGAAATCTTTAATTATGAAGATGTATTGTTTTTTTTTTCATACTTTAATTAGTCTTATAATATGTTTTCTTCTCAAATGATGTATGATCCTTGAAACTAACTTAACAAGTTTTCATATACAGGAAAGTTGTTAATAGCATAAAATAAACATTACATTAATTTGAAAAAAAATCTTAAATCGTCCATCAATAGACTAAGATATCATCTATATCATTTTTAACTGACTTAGAAATCAAAGTTCATGAAAAACAACTTCATGTAGTTGTATTTCATATACAACCCAGGTTAAGTTGTAAAGAATTAGCAAAATTGGTCATTAACTAGGATTAGTACTTAAATTACCAAGTAAATTCATTTAGTTTGTGTCTAGTCAAAACCTTAAATTCTATATTCATTTCAAAACTAAAGAGATTCATTATCAATGTCATTTGCAAAGAATAAATGGGATGAGAGACCAATCTATTACATTTCCTTCTATTTGTATATCATGTAAGACTTTAAATGTTATTTAAATTTGACAAATGTTTAATCCTTTGAATTATTAAAAGATAGCAAACAAAATTCAGATAAGAATCGTCCTTTGTTGCTTGTTTATTGTTGTCTTGATCATTATCCTTTCTTGGTTTTGAAATAATGTGACAATCCTTATTTAAAACACCTTTTAACCCTTCAAACTTTCATTTCTTAATATAATAGAATCATGAAGATATGCATGTATCTTTTTATACCTCATATCCATTAATAGGCTCCTTAGTAGGTGTATGCAAATTGATAGTAATCAATCATACTCTAGAGTTTACGTGTATTGGGTTTTGAATAAACTCAAGATAAAATAAAAGACTTTTATAAAAATATGTATATTATCTAGTAAGACTTTATATTTGAAGTGAAAAAATTAAACTAAAGTCCTTATTTCTTGTTTTTTTTTTTTTTTTTTTTTTTTTTTGGTGAGAACAATCGACTGTGAGACACGTGGAAGTGATGGGAGGCAATGATTGACCTCGTCAAAACTAGGGGTAGGGCTACAAAAACCTAACAATGGTGAAAGACTAAACACACAGCATTAAGAAACTTAAATATCTGTGATCCATCCAGTGATCCCTGACGTTGAAAGGTGCTACAGTGATGTAGAAGAAAGAAAAAAAAACTTTTTAATTTGCTATCACAAACAAATATACAATAGCAATATTTTTGTTTTAACTCAAGCAACTAGACCCATCCCAACTTTTGCAAAAGCAACGAGTTGAATAATATTTGGTCAGCAATGCAAGCAAACAACACACACTTTACGAAAAAATAGAAAAAAAAAAAAAGAAAGAAA
>Ga0209489_102432_pt1 | contig 37966 bp, 15 predicted proteins | sample SiratrowhiteBW_FD_187527 | JGI IMG/M metagenome (GOLD analysis project Ga0209489, IMG submission 187527) | Root nodule microbial communities of legume samples collected from California, USA - Siratro white BW (SPAdes) (version 2) | ecosystem: Host-associated > Plants > Roots > Nodule | place... | reverse complement strand
GATATGCTAATTCAGAGTGATGAAGTTGTTATTATAGCTTTAGCTGCTAATTGAGAGTGATGAAATTGTTATCTTTCTCTTTGTAACCTCTTTATATAGCATGAAAGCTTGACTAGTTTGGAAATATTTTGACATGCAAAGGAGGTACCACGTGTGTCCACACGGTTGTTTGTCAAATATTTAACTCCACTTGGAGTGATAAAAATTCACTTTCACTTTGAATGTCATTACGATTGTCAAACAATTTATTTTTTTTCCTAAAAATAACTTTTTCACATATAAAAAAGACAATCTGTTTCTAAGAATAATAAAATTATGAACAACTAAACTCTTTATCATTATAAGGAAAAGTAAAGTAGTAAATATTAACCAATTATATAATTTTGTTGACTATCCAATTGTCCTTGTTTCTTAAACTTCTCTTGAAAACACGGTTTTTTCCCCATGTTGGTGTGCTTTTCCATATTAATACTCAAAATTGGCAAAAAAATTATTTATTTATCAAGATAGGCAAATTTTGCCACCTAGATAGGCATGATTTCAAATTGGTCAAACAAAAGTGATATGACAATTTCAATTAAAGACATTAATTAAAATTGTTTTTCTGTCTACAATTATTTTTTAATTATTTGACACTATGGTTGTTAATTTTAACAATTAAGAAAATAATAATAATAATAATTGCATAACAATAATTAACAAAATTGTAACATAAATATTAAGACATATAAATTTATTTTAAATTAAAACACAATAACATAATGATAATAAAAATAATACTAATTAAATTCATACAAATTTAATTTAAATAATAAAAATAATATTATTGAATTCATGTCACTGAATACTTAATACTATATCATTAAATATTATTTTATTTAATTATAAAAATTATTATATTATTATTATAATAATCATTATTATTGTTATTATTTTAAATAAATTTGTCAAAATATTATTACTACTATTATTATTATTATTATTTAGATTAAAATAATCATTATATGATTATTATCATTATTAACCCTAAATATTATTATTATTATTTTATTTTATTTTTATAAATTTAATTATAGTTGTTGTTTCAATAATTATTATTATCATTTAAATTAAATTTGTATGAATTTAATTAAAATTATTCTTATTATTATTGTCATTATTTAAATTAAATTCATATGAATTCTTCTTCTTATTATTATCATTATTATGTTATGTTGTTTTAATTTAAAATAAATTTGTATGCGGTAATTTTGGTTGTATAGGTTTGTTAATTGTTATTATATAATTATTATTATTAATAATTTATTTGTTAATTATGAAAGTAACAAAAGCAAATAATTAAAAAATAATTTGTTACTTATTATTATGTAATTATTATTATTAATTCTTTTGTTAATTGTTAAAGGGTAACAAACATAATGCTAATAATTAAAAAATAATTGTAGAGAGAGAAATGATCTTAATTAATCTCTTTAATTAATATGGTGACCATGTCACTTTTGTTTAACCAATATGTCTATCTAGTTGGCAAGATTTTGTCTATTTGGTAAATAAATAATTTTTTGCCCATTTTAAGTATTAATATGAAAAAATACACCAAAATAGGAAGAAAAGCCTGAAAACACAATAGAAAGTAAATATACTAAATGTAACAATTAAATACTGCAAGCTTTATACAACAACATGACAAATGGTATGTGAGTGATATAATTTCCCAAATGGAGTGAGATAAACACGTGACAAATGACATTTCATTCTAAGTTGCATCTATGATGCTATAATATAAATAGTGCAAAAGCAGACATAATTTTATTATTATCATTATAATTATTATTATTAATTTTATTAAAAATGTTATTACCAAATTATGATTAGAGGAATTAAACGTAGGATCTTTAAGTGTAGAACAAAAAACCTTTAATCACTGTACCAGATAAACAAAGTGATCATAATATTATTATTATTATTCTTCTTATTATGATTATATATATGATTATGATTATTAATAAAATTATTATTTTTATTTGTATCAAACACGATAATAATAATAATATTAATAATAATATAAATAATATCGATAATAGTATTAATAATATAAATAAAAATAATATTAATAAGGGAAGCTTGAGTGGGTGACGTGGTCACCAATTTCAAAGCTTATTCATTACATAAATTATTTTTGCATGAACGTGGATTGTTTGGATTTGGAAAACGAGTTTGGTGAATTTGCTAGATGTATGTTGTTATAATGTTAAAGAACCTTTCTATGTATGTTGTCCCATTCTTTTAGTTGATTCCTGGAGTTCAGTTCTTTTCTTTGTATTAGATTTATATTACTCATTTTTGGATATCTTCAATGTGAGATTCTTGATTGTTGTTGAAATTCAAGCCCGTAGTGTGGTTTCTGATGACCTTTGTGTGTTATTAAATGCATTAACATTATACAATAATTTGAAAGTAAGGATGTGATCTCGCGTTAGTGTTATTCGGCAGGCATATCAATTTTGACAAGACCGAGGCTTATGATTACAGTAATTTAGGTCACGACATGGAGGAAAAGACAACAGTGTCCACCTTTAGACACCTTTAGCTATTAATTTATTTGAGATATTTCCTTTAAATAATAATTTATTTCAGACATTTATGAAGGAAAGTGAGTAAAAATGAATTTACTCATTCAACATTTTGCACATGCAGCGTTTGTCTTTGCATTCGCCACTAGGATGTCCTTCAGTGACACACTGCTGATTACACTTGGTCTTGTCGCTGGACAAGCATGTTCCTGTGAAGCCGGTGCTTGGTGTATAACGTATTGCCTTTGCCTGCACACCCACACCTGATCCATTATCATTTCATTAGCACAATATTACTATTTGTCACGCTATTATATCATAGTATAAATGTATATGTATCTTACCAGTAGCTAAGACAAAGAGGACAAAGAACATAAATTCGATTGTTTTCCTCTCCATTGTTGAAGTTTGATATGCTAATTCAGAGTGATGAAGTTGTTATTATAACTTTAGCTGCTAATTGAGAGTGATGAAATTGTTATCTTTCTATTTGTAACCTCTTTATATAGCATGAAAGCTTGACTAGTTTTGAAATATTTTGACATGCAAAGGAGGTGCCACGTGTGTCCACAAGGTTGTTTGTCAAATATTTAACTCCACTTGGAGTGATAAAAATTCACTTTCACTTTGAATGTCATTACGATTGTCAAACAATTTTTTTTTTCTAAAAATAAGTTTTAACATCTAAAAAAGACAATCTGCTTCTAAGAATAATAAAATTATGAACAACTAAACTCTTTATCATTATAAGGAAAAGTAAAGTAGTAAATATTAACCAATTATATAATTTTGTTGACTATCCAATTGTCCTTGTTTCTTAAATTTCTCTTGAAAACACGGTATTTTTCCCACATTGGTGTGCTTTTCCATATTAATACTCAAAATTGGCAAAAAGATTATTTATTTATCAAGATGGGCAAATTTTGCCACCTAGATAGGCATGATTTTAAATTGGTCAAACAAAAGTGACATGACAATCAATTAAAGACATTAATTAAAATCGTTTCTCTCTCCACAATTATTTTTTAATTATTTGTTTGTTACCTTTAACAATTAAGAAAATAATAATAATAATAATTAACAAAATTGTAGCATAAATATTAAGACATATAAATTTATTTTAAATTAAAACACAATAACATAATGATAATAAAAATAATATTAATTAAATTCATACTAATTTAATTTAAATAATAATAGTAATAATAATTATTGAATTCATGTCACTAAATAGTTAATACTATATTATTAAATATTATTTTATTTAATTATAAAAATTATTATATTATTATTATAATTATTATTATTATTGTTATTATTTTAATTAAATTTGTCAAAATATTATTACGATGATTATTATTATTATTATTATTATTATTATTATTATTATTATTATTATTATTATTATTCCTTAGATAAAAATAATCATTATACGATTATTATCATTATTACCCCTAAATATTATTATTATTATTATTATTATTTAATTTTTATAAATTTAATTATAATTGTTATTTGTATTATTATCATTTAAATTAAATTTGTATGAATTTAATTAAAATTATTCTTATTATTATTTTCATTATTTAAATTAAATTCATATGAATTCTTCTTCTTTTTATTATCATTATTATGTTATTTTGTTTTACTTTAAAATAAATTTGTATGCGGTAATTTTGGTTTTATAGTTTTGTTAATTGTTATTATGTAATTATTATTAATAATAATTTATTTGTTAATTATGAAAGTAACAAAACATGATTGCAAATAATTAAAATATAATTTGTTAATTATTATTATGTAATTATTATTATTAATTCTTTTGTTAATTGTTAAAGGGTAACAAACATAGTGCTAAATAATTAAAAAATAATTGCAGAGAGAGAAACGATTTTAGTTAATGTCTTTAATTAATATGGTGAACATGTCACTTTTGTTTAACCAATATGTCTATCTAGCTGGCAAGATTTTGTCCATTTGGTAAATAAATAATTTTTTCCCATTTTAAGTATTAATATGAAAAAATACACCAAAATAGGAAGAAAAGCGTGAAAACAATAGAAAGTAAATATATTAAATGTAACAATTAAAAACTGCAAGCTTTACACAACAGCATAACAAATGGTGTGTGAGGGATATAATTTCCCAAATGGAGTGAGATAAACACGTGACAAATGGCATCTCATTCTAAGTTGCATCTATGATGCTATAATATAAATAAGTGCAAAAGCGAATCAGACATATTTTTATTATTATCATTATTATTGTTATTATTATTAATTTTATTAAAAATGTTATTACCAAATTATGATTAGAGGAATTAAACCATTTTCTTTGAAAAACTCTTGCATTGATTTGTTAACAAATTCTCCACCATTATCTGATCTGAGTACTTGAATTTTCTTGCCAAACTGAGTGTGAATCATTTGATAGAATGCATAGAACTTATCGGGTACTTCATATTTGTGTTTTAGAAAATATACCCACGTCATATGAGAGAAATCGTCCACAAATAACAAAAAATACTGAAATTGATTATTATGGGAATTAGGAGCTGGACCTCACACATCAGAATGTACTAATGAAAAAGCAGATTTGACTCTATTGTTGTTGAAAGGAAATGTAACTGATTTTTTGCCCGTATACAAGTTTAACATTTGATGGGCTCAGTGTTACTAGTAAATAAACTAGGAAATAAAATCTTATGGTATTCAACTGAAAGATGTCCCAAACGTCTATGTCATAACCAGAGTTGCCTTGTAACCGTTTCGTGTGCAAGCATGGCATGTCCCTCACGAGCAACCTCATCAACGTAGTAAAGACCTCCACGTTCAGTACCACGCCTAATGATCTCCTTCATAAGAATGTCCTGTAAAAGGCAAAAAGTAGGAAACATGAGAACCACACAATTCAACTCCTTTGTAACTTGACTTATAAGAAGTAGTTTTGATGATAATGCAGGAGCATAGAGACAATTTTCTAATTTCAATTTTTTTGAAAAAACAATTGAGCCCTCTCCTTGGACCGCAACTAATTCTCCACTGACTGTCTCAATATGAGTTTTAACAGGTGTGGAGAGATTGTTAAAATCATGAGGATCATGGGTCATGGTGTCAGTTGCCCCACAATAAAAAATCCACTGATCAGATTTTTCTAGGCTAGTATCCTCCTCTCTTTTTTTTACCTCCATGAGTGACTGCGGCTCTTTCATGAACGACTTGCGATTTTGCTTCTTCCTCTCTTCCGGTGTCACCACTACAACTACTAGTGGTTTGCGGGATGCCCACGGCAGTGGCAGCCTTGCAATCTTTTAGTTTAAAATCTTCCCACCATTCAGGATAACCCACGATTTTGAAGCAAGTCTCCTTGTTGTGTTTGTTCATTCCGCAATGAGTACAGTGGAGGTGGCTTTTGTCTTCCTTGTCTCGTTGTGATGGACGTCATTCGACAGTTTCTGGGTGGCTCCATCCCTGTCCCTGTTCCAGTGGTCTATTTCTTACGGTTAAGCCGATTCCGACCTCCCCTAATGATGTGTTTCCTTCGCTACTGGTGGTAGGCTTTAGAATTTGGAGTCGGGCCGCCTCCCTTCAGACAACAGCATAGGCGGACTCTACTGAAGGGGTCTTCTCTTGCATCAAAAGATCTCTTCTGATGACTTCAAATTTTTCATCTATCCTTAGTAGGAATTGATATAGTCTCTGTTCTTGTTTAATTTCGTTGAAGGTTGCAATATCATCTGAGCATTTCATAGGGTTCAGTTGCTTTCTGTCAATCACCATCCATATAGCTTGTAATTTGTTCTAGAAATCCTCTAGGGTATCCTTTCCCTGTTTCTGTGTGTTTGCTTTTCGGTGTAAATCATAGATTTGTATCGGGTCTGAGCCACTTCCATAGGTAGTAGCCAATCCCTCCCATAAAGCCTTGGCGGTTGGGAACTGGGAAACATTGTTTATCAAACTAATCTCAATATTCTGAATTATCCAGGTGAAGACACTTTGGTCTGCCTGTTCCCATTTTTTCGTATACTGGTTCTATCTCTTCTGGTGTCGGAGGTATACCTGTCAGATGACTCTTCTTTCCTCTGCCCCCGATAGCTTTCTTCATGAGTGTTGCCCACAATGGATAATTGTCTCCATTTAATTTGAAACCAATTGACAAATTGTCAAGATTGACTTGTGTTTGCTGAATCCCTAGGCCATTACGAAGCATATTTGCAATTTGCAAAGTTAGCTCATCAGTAATGGTTGAGAAGTTATTCTGGTTTTGATTCATGTTGTTGCCAATTTCATCATCTAAAAATGATATTTTTGGTTTTTTGGTGTTTTTTGGCTGTGAGGGATAATGGAACAATGATGTTGGTTTTTGAGTTTCCAAGATCTAACACCGCTCTGATACCATCTTGCGATGATATCGAGGGTTAAGAAAGGTTAGACAAGGATATGATAACTATGAACAAAAAAAGAACAAAGAATATGACAACATGGAAGAAGATTTTTTATTGAATGTTTATTTCTTTGTTTACAATAACTCACTTAATATAAAATTCTAGGAAACTAAATATAGAAATTATTCTAAATAAATACATTTGATATTATCTGATATTCTACTGATATTTTTTTATACTCTCTTGATTATCTCTCCAATATTCTTACTGATATTCTCTTGATTATTTCTGACATTCTATTAATTTGTTTCTATAATAATAATAATATTCTAACAGAAAATACATCAAGGTATATTCTTTAAGCCTTCCTTGGATCCCTCCATATGTTTTTATGGGGGTTTGCTATGAGATAAGAGGGAACTATTGATGTAGTAAGTGGAGAAGCTCCTATAAATAAAACTCCTATATCAGTTAGACAGTTAATAACTAACATGCTAAAAAATACACAACAATTTCACTTTAAAAATTCTATAAAAGAAATACATGAATATAAGATATATGTTAAGAGAATTTATTAGTAATTTAGGCTGCCATTGTTAATAACTGAAGATGTGATAGATAATTATGTTGGTCTATAAATACTCTCTATAGATACAATTTTATAATAAACAACAACATGAAAAATAAATAATGGTGAAAATTAATAAGTATTTGAAATAAGGAATTTTAATGACTCTTACAAAGTATTTAAAGAAAACTACTATTTTATTTGAAAAAACTTTACAATAATTAGAACTTTTGATACATTGTACAGACATTCTTAAATTTAAAATAAACATATAAAAGGGTTAAAAATACAGTGTTAAAAGCAGTGTTAGATATATTAACATTACTCAATAAATGTTACACTTTGTAAAATCATAAATACTTTTTAGTATAATTACTTATGTTAGTAATCATTATTAATTTTTAAATGTTCATATTATAATAAAAATAATAGAAAAAGTTATTTAATTTCTCGTTATTAAAAATAGAATGGATAAAGTAAAGTGAAGTGCAAGAGAGTTAATAAGACACATCTTCTAAGGTCAAGATAATGAAGATAATGATGGGAAGGTCAAAATGAATTAATGTCAACACTGTAAAAGACATAAAAGTTTTTACATAAAAGGATGTAAGTATGTCATTCTTTCATTAAAAAATCAATGTACATCACACTTAAATAATTAAAATAAAAAGATAATGTTATGATCAAAATGTTACCTGATGATGTTATGATCAAAATGTTACCTGTAATACATTAATGGTGTCAATTAAATAAGAATAAATAAAAAAAGTATTATTTGTTTATTTTATAAAATGATGTGAAATTACTTGTTTAATAACGTACAAAATTCTAAGATTAAAATTATAGTATTTTATAATATACTTTTTATCCAGTTTTAGGAAAAAAAAACTATATGAAATTATAATTTTCACATTATCATGATTATTTATATAATTTTTTTAAAATTCTAACTATAATTATAAATGATATATTTCACAAATATTATTTAAATCTTTAACAACACCACCAAATAGTATAAACTTTTGTTTTGTTGAGTAATGCTTCAAAAGCTGAGCATATACTAAACAGAGGCTGCACCATTTTGAAATTCTAATGGCTTTTACTCTCATGCACCACTTACAAATGTGTTATATAAATAGCTTAATGCAAACTTTTCTTTATCGAAGGACGAATTTAAGAGAATATTTAAATGGAAAAGAGTCTACTTATTCTATGCATATAAATTCTTGTTCAATTTATAAGCTAAGTTGCATAAAGTGTAGTATAAGTTTTAGTATCCGGTATCCCTATATAAGAATATCTAATGAGAGATGTGATAAATAAAATTAGAGTTGTGTCATAGTAAAATATCTCTTAAACTGTTACAGTGGTCTTAGTTAAGAATTATGTATTAATTCATAAAAATAATGAGGAAATAATTGTTTAGAATATTAATAGATAATTATTTATAATTTAATTTTATATATTTATATTTTTTATTTAAATTTGTGAAATTAATTTTTTAAATAAATTAATTTTACTTAAACTTATATTTAAATTTAACTTATTTAAAATTATCTTTTAGAAAAACTAATTTTACTTATTGATATCTTATCATATAATTTTATTATATTATACTTTAATATATTTTATTTTAAAAATAATTTTATTTAAAATTAAAAATATATAAAACAAAATTATTCATAAACTTTATAAATATAAAATAATCTACTTATATGCTAGTTGCTGGAAACAATTCATAAATACAACATTATGATAAACTGAGAAGCAAGTAGGATTGCATCAATGTCTATGACATTCTTTTAAAATTGTGTAAAACATGAAATGTGATTATGGTAGCCTAAAAGATAACCTACCCTTATATCTATTCTTCCATTACACTATTCATTCATTTTTACCTCCTCACCTAACTTTCTCATTATTATTTTTTTTTAGCAGAAAATTGAAATTTTGTATTAAGTGATTACTATTTATCAATGGGTTATAAAATAAGTAAGATACTTATCCATATCGATTATACCTGATCCTTCCTGCCACATTTATACATTGATATTGTATGTTTTAGATTTTTTCCTTTTTTTTTTCCTTTTTACTAAAATACTTATATTATATTATATGTTAATTTTAGGTTTTTTTTCTTTTTTTACTAAGGATTTGATAGTCATTATTTTTTCTTTTAACTAAGGATTTGATAGTCATGGCTTAAATATTGTACATTAATTATTTGTTATGGTTGATTGGATTTGGTGGGAATCGTTTAATTATATTTAATATAACTCATGTGAAATTTAAGAATGATATTTGAGATATTTAATTATCATAATATTTACATGAAGAATTATAATTATATATAGTAAAAATGAATATTACAAATTGATTAATTATTATTATTTTAATTTCAAAAAATTCGTTAACTTATTAAATTTTATACTTCTATCTTTCTACTTGAATCGAACATATAGTAACAATGTTAGTAAACATCCTTTAAATAACAATAATAATATCTGTAAAAGTAAAAAGTAAAATATCAAGACACCTTTGTTTTGTTAGGTATAGGTTTAATTTAACTTTCTATGTCCTTTTTCTTAAATAATAATTTTATAAAATATAAAACGTACAAAATTATTATAAGTTAAAATATAAAGTATCATGTAACCAATGTTTCATTACTGGAAGTTAAAATACAAATTTAGTTTGACCGATATTACAAAGTTTTAAAACAAAATAATATTTTATTTTAATAAACTGATGAATAACCATCAACACAAGCTTAGAAATTAAACATACGATTATTTTTTATTTTCGTACATGTCAACTTTGGTGTGCCGTCATCATCACTCTTTAGTCTCGCCGTTCTCACTAATGATAATATCATATTCTCTATATAATTACATCCATTTGTAAATAGTGATATGATTTTATTAATATATTGATTAAATCCATTTGTAAAATTGCATGAAAAAAATGCATTAAAATTTTCATTTCATACTTATTGCATGTATGGTTAAATCAACATAAAACAACTATCATACCTATATATGATAACTTTGAAGACGAAGCTTACTTTTTCTAAAACAAAAGACATCAATTTGAAATATCAACATATACTATTTAAATATTATGCAAAATATTAGTGATAAATATAAATTAAATTAAAAACTACAAAAAAAAAACCATAAGATATTTTTATCTAATAAGAAAACTACTTTAATATGTATGAATTATAAATAATTTTTAATATGATTATATTAAATTAAAAAATTATTATATTAATTATAATTGAATGAGAATATAAAATTATTTAAGTTGTTACTTATAATTTGTTTATTTTGTTTATTTTATAAAATGATGTGGGCTTGTTTGTTTAATAACGTACAAAATTCTAAGACTCAAAATGTATTATTTTATAATATACTTTTAATCTAGTTTTAGAAGAATCTATATGAAATTATAATTTTCATATTATCATGATTATTTATGTAATATTTTTCAAAATTCAACTATAATTTTAAATGATAAATTCATAAATATTATTTCAATTTTTAATAACACCAAATAGTTTTAAATTAATATAAAATTTTATATACATGCAAAAATAAACTTTCAATTTAACAATAAATTATAAAAAATTAAAGAAACGTTGAATTTTTTAATATTTAATAAAAAAATATATTATCACATTTATAGTTTCATATATTATTTACGTTTTCATCAGATATATTGATTGATTATTTGGTGTATTGTCCTATAATTTAGATAATGTTATTTTATGATGGTTCAGTTGAAAATTAATTTTAAATAAATAAATTCTTTCTTTCATAATTATCTGCAAAATTTGATTGGTAAATTATAGAATTTGGAATTTATGATAAATTTGAAGTCTACAAGGAATGAGACAATTAATTATTTCAAAATTCAACTTTAATTATAGAAATTAAGAGCCTTATAAAAAATTTGTAAAATTATGACTCTTAAAATACAAATTTAGACGGTCTTGTACTTAGTCTCATCTTACAAAGTTATAATAAAAATAATATTTTATTTTAAATTAGACATAGGACTATTTTTTATTTTCATATGTGAGAAGGGGGAAAGTATCCACTCATAGTAAATCATAAAGAAAATTTGACTGCAACTTTTACAAAACTTTTGATACATTGCACAAACATTTTTAAAAATTTTTGGATACATTACACTACAAATAAAAAAAGTGTTAAAACTACAATAGATATCGTTGCAAATATCTACATATTTGATAATAGATATCTACTTATTCTTTAAATAACAATAATATGTCAGTTTTAGCTAGAGAGGTTTTGGAATTAAACTTCATTTACCACACTTATTATATATTCCATTCATGCATTTAACAATACAATTTATTATTTCCAGTTTTTGCACAAATGAATGTCATCCAAATTGATCTCTCATGCATTGAAATTCATAAGTTAATCTCACAAGATACCAGTCCCTCAGCTACCTTGATCATTAACCAACATTAAGAACGGTTGTACCCAATAGTTGTTGCAATGGGATCCATTCCTGGTATCACATGACAACAAGCAAGTATTTTCCCTTAGGTCTGGATCTTGGAACTACTTCCTAGTTAATACCCAAGATCACACTCAAGAAGTTATTACGGAAATAAGATCAATCATTAAGTAAAAAGTGAAAATACAAATTGCAAATAAAAATTGTATTCTCAAACTGTAGAACGTCACATATAACGAATATGGTAAATTACATTTAATCCCAAGAGTAAAAAAGTTAACTACTCATGGTAGCCATGAATACACACAAAACGAGAAATAAAGGACTGTCAAAATATTGTTGTTGCAGCCACCTCTTTTTTTGAGGATGATTCTCTCTTTTTATATCTCTGTCCCAAAATTAGGTTACTGTATCAACACTCTGTTAGTGAGTTCTTGTCTAAGTAGCAACCCACGCTCGAGCATCTTCTCACCAGGGACCTTCTTTTTTGTGGTTCCTTTATGTCTGGGCTATCCTGATTCGCTCAAGCTTTTTGCTTTCAGTTTCATCTTCCATTTTGCTTTCTTGTGTCTTCAAAAACCTTAATCATTAGCCTTTTGTTTTGCATTATTCCCAATTTAAGTTGTAAGATCATTATAAATAACTTTCTTAGATACCATTGTGGGCAAAGTTCTTCAAAACAAATACCCAATTTCACTACCAAATAGCATTTATCAGGATGTTGCACTCTTACAATACTTTAAGACTTTTAATAGCAACCACATGTCTATACCGTTTAAGTACTAAGGAATAAAATAGTGGGGAATCTTAGAAGAGTACAATTTTGGAAAGAAATCATTGATAAAGTCAAGAATAGGTTATCAAAACGGAAAGGTAGAGTGATATCATTTGCAGGATGTATATGCTTGATAAAATCCGTGATATCCACGTTGCCACTATTTATATTTCATTTTACAAAACCCCTAAATTGGTTTATAAAAAAATAATAAGAATACAAGCTAAATTCCTATAGGGCTGCTGAGAGAAGGAAAATATCATGGGTAAAATGGAAAAAGTATGCAAACCTATAGAGGAAGGAGGTCTAGGCATAAAAGATATAGAGCAATTTAACATGGTCATGTTTGTAAAGAGGAAATAGAGACTTGGTATGGAAAAACACAAACTATGAAAGGAGGTAATAAAGTCTAGGTATAGTTTGTGGAGAAGTATGAATGAAAATTCACGTGATCAAAAATTATCTTGGTGGTGGAGAGATCTATCTATAGTGTGTTGACAAAGAACCCAATGCGATCTAGGAGAATGGTACATTGATACTTAGAAGTGGAACCTAAGTTAGAGAAGAGAAAGACTAACTCAGGAATTTGAAAAGGAACAAGAGTTGTTAGCATTAATTACATAGGTATAGGGGTGTATATTGCTAGTTCAGGATATAAAGCATTACAAAACCCAAGTACTACACAAAATATACACTTTTTTAATGAGCTATGGAACCTAAAAGTTCTACCACCAACACTATTTTTCACCTGGAGAGTAATGTTGGATAGATTTCCAACAAAGATGAATTTAGATAAAATAGAGATCACATTAGGAAGCTTATTGTATCCTCTTGGTCAAAATCAGGTAGAGACAATTGCTCATACTTATTAACTCTAATGTAGTGAAATGTAATAGTTGGGTAGAGGTGAGCACTAGTTTTCATATTATAGGACTTAACAAACATCAAAATTTGGTGTAAAAAGGAATGTGGGTGGTAGTTATATGGGAGATATGGAATCATAAAAATAAAATTATTTTTAAAAAAGAGAGATGGATGCAAAAGAATGTTTTGTATGACACAACTTAAAAGATGAGTATGAATAAAGCATAAAGGTAAACTTCACGTGTTTTGATTTGTGTTATTGTCCATTATATTATCTTTTTAAGTCTTTAGCTTAAATGGTAGCTATATGTTAAAACAGAGTTGCTATGTGTGAAGGATGAGTTTATTGATAACCGTTTCAGCAAGTATACCAAGTCCTCAAGTAATATAGAAAATAAGTAGAGTATGGTCTCTATAGGGAACGAAATTTATAATTGAAAATTGATTATGTATCAATGTATTATGATTAAAACAAGTAATACGAATGATTTGAATTTGAGTGAATTAACAACGTAAAACAAAATAATTAATAATAAATGTGTGAAATCAATATTAATAAAGATCTTGGGATTGAATTGTAATACTCTCCTTCTCATACACTCTCAAACATATATTAATATCATCTTTTCCAATTACCAATCTGTGCAAATAAAAGTCATTCAACCTAATTCCTCTAGCATTGAAATTATTAAATTAAAATACCTAGCTTTGTTCCCAATTACTAGAATAGATTAATCAGCATTAAGCGTTGTTGCTAAAAACAGTCACCACACTATAATTCATCCCTAAACTTATACATGCAATGCGTTCAATGTTTGGTTCCAATTTCAAAAAGTGTTTTCCAATCACAATAAAAAATCTAAGTTAGATCAAAACATGAATAAAATGTAAAACAAAGTTAATTGCAATTAATGATATCAAACGATGTTAAGAGTGCATTTGAAGTTGAGAAATTACATCCAATCCCAAGAATAAGAGAGTTTAGCTACGCATGGTAGCTATGGAATACAAGAGAAAAGAAAAATAATGGATCTTGATCACAAGCGGGCGTCCAAGGAGTCTCCAATGAGTGATAGATGATACGTTTGACCAAGCCTTAGTCTTTTATATCTTTTGCTCCTTGCATTAGGTCAAATTGTGGGCGTTATCTCGTAATTCACACTCCAGTAGCATTGATGTCTTCAATTTAGGGCTTCGGTGTGATAGACTTTAAGTGAGTTTTAGCTCGAGCTGTATCTTTAGCTTAAGCAAGAAGTCACTTATTCCCTTTCTCTGCTCCTTCCCTCAAATTTATCATCTCTATTCTCTCTCTTCAGATTTAACCTAATTATTCACAAAAATCGCTCTTTGCACAATAAAACGCATTAAATAACAAAATAAATAATAAAAGGCAATAAAATCAAAATTCAAACATAATTAATAACAAAATCAACACCAAATCTGCATAAAATCACCTAATAATTAACGCTTATCATTTATTGACTTGTATAATACAGTTTAACTGCTACTATGCATTGTGTAATTAATCTGCGGAGTGTAGTGAGAATGTTGCAGTACGAAGTATGTTTAAGTATGTGTTTGGATGGAAATTAAGTAGACTTGAAAGCAAGTGTTGGAAAGAAAAGAGATTTGGGGCCTCTCTTTCAATTTTGACCACGTTATGGGCTTATGTCTATTCATGGCTATTTTGAAATATTTCTACAACTCATAAGTAGTAAACTAGGATTTCTTACTATAATGTTTCAATTTCCATTTTTAATTAAGTGCTTATTCAATAAACTTTTATCATAAAGGCTTAATTCTGTCTTTGTTAAACTAGCTAAAGCTTATAAATTGTGAGGTAGGTGGTCAAAAGCTGAAAGTTTATAAACTAATTGACTTACCAAACACATACATTTATGATGAATTTGACCATGAGACTCCTTCTCAACTATGTCAGTTCATCCAAACCCTTTTTCTCTCTACATTCCTTCTTTCATTTTTTCTTTTCCCTTTCGATCTCTTGTTTTGATTTTTCTACTTATTTTAAAAATAACATAAACACCATTAGTACTGAATGAACCCATCACTTTATCCCCGCTTTGAAAATAAGTTTTTAGGTCAAATTCTTCCAGAACTGTCCAAACTTCCTTGCTTTCAGGGGCTAATTTGGGAATCACAATGCTAAAAAGCTTGCTAATTTGAGAGCTGAAAATAAGTTTGATTTTAAGTGATATTCTATTTTTCCTCCTGCATTTTTTATGGATATTTTTCACAATAGGTTCTAGCTTCCTATTTTTTGTTTTGTTTAGTTGGGAGAGTGTTTTTCTCTTTTGTCATTCCTTACATGGGTTTGGTTTGATCTTCTGGTGGTCTTGTATCATATTTACTTTTTTTTTTATGGCATTGTTCATATGATTATTGAGTTTTAGAGTGTCAACCTAGTTGGGATACCAAAATTTATTGTTATGTCTAACGTGAGTTTTTATTTAAAATAAATATTTAGGTAAGGTTTCAACTTGCATATGTTATAATTCACACAAACTCAAGAAATAATGTTTAATAATTTGTTAAAACAAACTAGAAAATACTTAAATCAAGTGATCCAGTTAAGTTATTATCCTACATTTGACAACATATATTAGAGAAAAGACTTACATTTTGATCACTTGATGAAATAAATCATTGTCTAAGTATTTCCAATCATATGATATTTGGGAAATGTTTTTAAATTTGATAAAAATACGATTCAATCCTCTATTCTTGTGTCTTTTATGTTTCACATTCTTTTACACAAATATAACATTTGAAGGTGCTATTTTTAAATCTCAAGTGAAAAGAGTAGATATTGAGGTCACTCCACATGTATGAAAACAACTTAGTTGCCTAAAGTATAAAGGTTTTCAAGTTTGCAAAGGCAATACAAGTGATACTGAGAATGATAAAGTTGATTTATATGATATTTTTGGACTACTTTTTATGACAAAATCAATTTTCTCTAAGCTTAAAATTTGCTTAATTCTCAATTTTATGTATTTTTTTTGTTAATTTTTGGTTATAAGAGTAAAAAAATGAATTTGAAGTGTTGGATTAAGAGAAGAATGATTGAAGTCCTGAAAATAAGTGATTAAAGAGTAATTTGACACAAAACAGGCCAGGCCTGACACCATGGAATTACTCCCAGTGCCATCAAACCCAAGAATCATAGGAATGAAATGTGTCCAACTCATGAAACTTGAACTTGGTGCCAGTTGGGCCAGGAAGTGTGAAAATCCAGTTGTAGCAACAAAATCCAATTGTGCTAACACCACTGAACCTGAGCTGGGTGCGAGCATCGATTTTCAAATTTTATTCAATAGTTGCTCTACATTAGGGTTAGGCATTTTGAGTTATTAGAGAGAAAAAATCACCTTTTAAGGCAGATTTGGGTTTATCTTAAATTAGTATTCTTATTTTCATTATTCTTATGCAATGTTTAGCCTTCTCAAAATCATGAGGAACTAAATCCATTGTTGTTGGGGTTGGATTTAACATTTCTAAATTCTCATGTAATTATTTTGATTTTTATATTTATTTATTTCCTTTCAATATATCAGTATTTTAATTATACACATATTATTTGTCATGTTTATTTTTGACTTGATCTTTATTCTTTAGGTATTGGGATATCTTTTGTAATCAGAAACTGAATTAAAATACCAAATGAAAGCTTCTATCTAAGAATAAAGCATGATTCGTTTGTTGTCTTAAGACCTTTGTGGGGATTGCAAGTTTTATTTGTATAATTGATTAAGTAATTGATGATTAATAGATAATCTTAGGCTCATTTGTCTAAGGAATTAGGTTTTTGGTATATTTATGGGTTGACATTGATTATTGTTGGGAAAGAAAGTAAACTTTTTTATGTATGAGAGTGAGGATTGGTGAAGTCTAACCCTAAAAATCTCATAATATTCACAATTAGTCTTTTTTTTCTGCATTTCAATTGTTGATAACAATATTAAATATTATTTTATTTTTCTACACATAAAATTAAATTATGGAATTATTTTTTAATCTAATTTTATTATAATTTTAATTATTATTGTATATTGTACAAATCCTTTAAAAAAGAAAGTTATGTTTATTACTTATCGTAACTGATACACTTATTATAATAACAAAAAAAAGTATATGCTAATAGAGAACTTCAACTAAGTCCAATACTTTAGAAGTTAATGCATTTATCAAGGACTTCAACGTTGGTGAGCTAAAACTTGAAGAACAACTACTTGCTTTCATTATAGCATGGCAACTAACTTTCACGAAAAGTAATTATGCTTTACTAAATATGAAGGGAATTTTGTTATAATGTATGCCATTCATCATAGAATTAAAGAGCTGATAGAAAATAACATAATTAAGGTTAACTAGATCTTTGTGGTTAAAGATCATATGTTAAAGTCTAAAAGTTTATTTGATTATAGATTTTCTTATGTTGTCATTGTTTTTAAGATTTTACATCACCTTTTCATTACGTGTAGATGGTGAACTTTCATAAGTGATCAGAAATACAAATGAAATCATCAATGCTACACTTTATAAAATGGAATTTATGAAGGTTGATGATCAGTATACTACAAAGAATAATGATGAAGATGTTATTTCTATTGACAGTGATAACCACTATCGTGTATATCAAATAAACTAAGTCCTCTTCAAGTACAATATAGGGTCAGATCTAGGTCAATCTAAAAAACACAAACACTTTGAACCAATCAGATATTATAATCTGTATGAGTTCAGAACATTCAGAAATTGAATCTATGATCAAGAGTTAAGAGAACAAAAATTGAAAATTAAATAAACCAGAAACTAATGGATTGAACTAAAGAAACTAAAAAAATTGCGTTTAACTGTAACAACTGAAAAACCGGCAAAACCTAATTAACTAGAAAATTGAATTTGGAAATTAAAATTGGAATTGATTATACCAGTAGAGAATTAGTAAAAACTGTAAAACCTAATAAAACAGAAAAAAAATAATTATAAAAAGAACTTAAATCAAACCAGAAGAGAGGAACTGAGAATTCTAAAAGACAGAAAATGAGGGCAACTGTATTAACTAAGAAAACTAAAAGTTGTATTGAATTGCAACTCTAAAATCTATTAAGCTGATTTTCATGTTTCATTCTTTTATTTTTAAAAGTGTAAACTGAATATGAACTACAAGAAAAAAGTTATTTAGAAACTAATATTTAGTTATCAAATGAAATTGTTGCTAATTGTGATTAAAATAGTCGCCAAATTAAATTTTAATTGCTAAATAACTAAAAAATAGAAGTAATGATTGAATTTAGTGACCAATTAAGTCAAATAATTGGTATCTAACATTATATACCAATGTTTTAGTGACCTATGTCATTAGATTCTAAATTGATACTAATTAAGTTAGAGACTAATTTAGAATATAATGATATAGGTCACTAAAACCTTGGTAGCTAATGTTGGATACCAATTATTTGACTTAATTTGGTCACTAAATTCAATCATTAGTACTATTTTGTAGTTATTTAGCAACCAAAATCAAATTTAATGACTATTTTGGTCACAATTAATAATCACTTCATTTAGTAGCTAAAAATTGGTCTCTAAACAATATTTTTCTTGTAGTGTGACAGACCATGGTTCTAGTGATGATTTTTTTTCTTTTTTTATTTTTTACCGAGAACTACCTCTATCAAAGAGGTGACCGAGAGGTTTGTAATTGTAAAATTTTCTCACCATCAATTTCTTGAAATTATAAGTAGTGTGCCTCATGTAATGTAAATAAATTGTTGGTAGATTTTGGGACAGAATACATTTATTAATATGATTTAATTAATAACAATAAATAATATTGTATTTGATAGAAAATTTCATAAATGGTAAGATATTGATATAAATTCAATATAAATTGATTTCACTTTAAATTGTTTTATTTTTGAAATATCTTTTGTGAATAAGATAATTTAAATTTAATAAATTTTAATTTTTTATTTAAACATAATATTTCAATATCATAAAATAAAAAAAAAGTTATTTATATATCAAATATAATTTTAATAATTCAAAAATATTAATATTGTTTAGTTAATCTTGTTATGTTATTTTTCTTACAAAAAATTGTCGAGATTTTTTCGATTAATATTTGTAAAACAATTATTTGGATTGAGGTCAACTTAAATTATTTTTAATTGATGTTGATTGCAATTATTTACGATTTCGTTAGTTGGAGTTTTTTTATCAACTTTCTTAATCAATTTTAGTTGAAAAAATCTTTCTATTGAATCTGGTAGAAAAAAGTCCAATTAATGCTGATAGAAAATTTTCTCAGTTATAATTAAAAATAAAAAAATCTCCAAACAAATTGTTAGATAAAGAACTACAATTGTTTTAATAATAAAAAAATAATTACGGCAAACCTCGGATAAAAAAAATCATAACAAACATCGATTTAAAAAATCTAATTTATATATGTAAAAGAATAGTCTCCCAAACATGGTGAAAAACCTAATTGATATTAATTAATAATAATAATAATAATAATAATAATGTACAGAGCAATTCTCACAATTTAAATATAACTCTTATCAAGATTAATAAAAAGATGTTAGTAAATATCTCACAATTTAAATATAACTCTTATCAAGATTAATAAAAGGATGTTAGTAAATATCAACCGAAAGGAAAAATAGTAATCTAAAAAATGTGTTAGTTTTAATTAAGTCGAAGATGTCCCAAACCTTAAGTAAAGCATTGAGAATATGAAAATTTTCAAAATATTACTTTTTAAATGGAATTTGAAATTTTCTAATTTCAAATAATTTAATTATGGTAATAAATTCCTAAAATTTCATTTTCTAATCTAAATAATATATTTTATTATAAAATATTTCAAATTCTCTATAATTACTCTTTTAAAATTCCCAATGAATCTTGTTTTTATCAGGATCTAAGTATGAATCTTTTTAAGATGATATGGACTCAAATTGACCCGAATCTATATTGTATATGATTTGAGCTTGATGATACGAGGATGGAGGAGGTTCACCTACAGAAAATATTCTGACGTGTATCTCAGGCACGGGTGTAACCACCCTGAATATGTCATGTGTGGGTAGTACACAAACCCCCAAAGCTCTGAGTTGGGTACTAACGAGTGAGCTTAAGTTGATGTTTGGAGGATAGGTCGTGTATATAACTAAGATTGTGACCAACGCTTCCTCCAACCGAGTTTAGGAAAAATTATAAGGAGTTAAGGTTCCATCGACATGATTGACCTTGAGATTGTAGCTCGTGTAGTCAAGCTCGAGAGTATAGCTCATGTAGCCAAGCTTGAGAGTATAACTCATGTGACCGAGTTTGAGAGTATAGCTTGTGTCGCTAAGCTTACTACTCTGGATAGCTCATGGTTGAGCTTATCCTAATGTAGCTTGTGGAGCCTAGCTTTTTGTATTTTTGAAAGTTAACCCCCTTGGACATTAATGAGGGGTTTTATGTAATGATGAGTTTATGACTTTTTGTATTTTAAGGCATCCTAAGGGTGAGGTAACGTGCCCCTAACTGTCATCAAGTTGTCATATTGATATGACTATTGGGTATGGGGTCCACATGTCAATGCTTTATTAGGTGTCACAGTGCACACGTGGCCCTAATTTGGGGAGACGAAACGTTGTGTTTCGAACGTTTTCAACTCTTCGTCTTCTCCAAGCTACTTTCATTCCTATATAAGGTTTTGATGCACGTATTTCACTGTTACTTGCACGACTTGAGGATTTTTGCTCTTTCTCTTAGTGCTCTTAAGTCTTCCAATTCTTCAGTGTCTTCTTGAACTTCTTGGTAGGTCCTTTCACCATTTCAATAATCTCTTCGTTTTCTTCTTTTGGGTTTGGTTCAAATGTGGGTTACCCCTTAATTAGGAGAGAGGTTATCCCCATTCGAGTCGATTCTTCTTCTTTTTCCTCCAGTTAGACAAAATCTTTCTCTGTCAAGGGAAATGTTGTAGAGGAAATCTTCGCTCCTCCTATTTTAGTCATGGTAATCGTCTCACCAAAGTCTACTCATGTGGCAGAAACAACCGTTCAAGTTGTCACCGAGACAGTGAAGAAAGGAAAGGCCGTGGTCGTTCCCTTAAAGTGTAAGGCTTCAATAAATGCGATGGCGAAACCCTAAAAGAGAATGAGGAGGGGTAAATATCCTCCCATTACAAATTGAACAAGGTCAAAGTAGAATCAAGGCGCTTGAGGTTGAGCTAGGTTTGACCAAGGAAAGGGTGGAGGGTGCTGAGAAGAGGGTGAAGGATGTCGAGGTTAAGGTTGAAAAAGAGGCCATGGAGGCCAAATTGAAGGAAATGAAGGACAAACTCTCCTCGCTCAAGAATAAAAATGAGAATTTGTTGAAGAGTGAGGTGGATTTGAAGACCTAAGTCCATGACCTTCCTGAGGTCGGGTCAGAGGGGTACTCGGACGGATTTAAGAAGACAATACACTAAGGTATATTCTTTGAGCCTTCCTTGGATCCTTTCAAGTTTAGATTGGGTAAAGATGTGGTCGACGATGAGTTAGGCAACGACTAAAAGATGTAACTTTTGTAAATAATAAACTTTTCAGCTTTTAGATTGTTGTTTACAGTATTTTAGATTAACATGCTTCTGAGGTTGATAAACTCGTCAAGGTTTTAACACTAAATTTAATCAAATCAATTAGAGGTAATACTAGATTTGTTCTACTCAGTGTGGACTTATATCATCGCTTTTGATTGACTTAGCTTGGAGTATCTAACCAAGTTTATTTAACTCGGCGAAGAACAATTCATTAACCAAGTTTGACTAACTCGGTGAAAAGCAATTTCATTAACTGAGTTTGATTAATTTAGTGAAGAGTAGTCTAATAACCAAGTTTGATTAACTCGGTGAAAAATAATTTCATAACCAAGTGAAGGTCCTGTTGTAGGATAGTGTGTTGCTGATGTAGTGTCTTTAACTCGTGGCGGTGTGTCTCCCTTTGCATTAGCAGCTCTCGTCGTTGTGTTTGCATTTTATTGTGAAGGCTAACAATGGCATCATGTACGCTGGGTTGGAGGATGTTCTCCATGTGATTCTTAATGGCTCGAAGGGATGATGAATCCATCTCAAGTGAAGCTGAAGTGGCGTTGTTGGTTTGGGTTTGGGTTGCCAACATAGACTTTGGTCGGGAAAAAGTTTTACTCGCCTCCATGGTAGGCACCAAATGTTCCTACCAAGATCTGAGTAAGAACCTTTTCGAGGTGATCTAGAGCCAACTTGACTCGAGTTTGAATTGTGTGTGATATGAGCTCGATGGTGAAAGTCCACCTATAAAAGGCACTCTGACGCTCAAATAATGATTAAAGGATCAAATAAGCGTAGGTGAGTGAGTGATATGTAATGTAAATAAATAAAAAGGCGAATGAAAAGTGAATACTTTTAAAAAATGAAATGATATTTATACAATGCGCTAAGCCTAGGTTGAACAATTAGTTACACAATCCAAAATCAAAATAACTAACTGAAATACGGTGTTTAGTGAATTATAAAAAATAAAAAATACGAAGATATGTTATATTATTACTCATGTATCTCAACAGGAGTAATCATCCGGAACATCTCGGGTGCCCATGGTATAAACCTAAATGTTTTTCATTCAAAACTTTGATTTTGTGTTGTTATGCACATTTATATTTACTTCGATTATTATAGTTGATCGCATGTATTCTTTTTGTAAGTTATAAGTAATAATTATAATATTTGTGTTGTTATTATTATCTTTTAAGTTTTTATTCACTTAAATGTCATAAAGTTTTCTATAAATGATTTTATTTTTCAATTTTCCGTGATGGAGTTATATCTCATTCTCAAACAGTTTTTAAGAGAGATTTGACTTTTTTTTCATATTTCATCTGACAACACTCCACTTTAGAGTAAGGACATTTATAATTTTTTTATAATTTATTAAATAAAATATTTTAACAAATGAGTTTACATCCTTAAAAAGTTTAAAACTAAATTTTAAATAAAAGTATAATTATTTTGATTAAAATATTATTTGTTTCGAAAAACAGTTGTAGTTAAATTTAAAAAGGCCTCACCTCGAAATTTTTTAGGTCTACAATGTTAGGTCGGTCCTTTCTAGTTAAACATCTTCAATTCACATTTTTTTTGTCATAAAATTTGTATGAACCGCATGGGTTAAATTATTTTAAATATATTTCTCAAAATTTATTTACCGAAATATCATAAAATAAAAAATTCTGAGTACTTTATTTTCTTCAAATCTTGATATCTTGTTTTGATAAATTCCTCGAAATTTATCAAATTCCACTAAATTGTTTAACCCTAAGCTTTTAAATATTTTTCATATCCAAAAGTCATCGTAAATTTCTAAACATTTGATTAAAAAAAAATACTTTGTGAATTTATTCAAACGAGACGAATATAATTGTTTGAACTTAAAAGATACTTAATTTGTTCGAAAAAAATGAGAAGTTAAATTCTGGCATAATGTTAATTAAAGAAAAAATCTAATAAGACTGAATGTAAACATATAACATAATAAAAACTTATTAATAAATAAAGTATTCATCAATATTTTTAAATAAATTCTTACCATTTCCAGTTCTTTAAAATAACATTCTAGAAGTAAGTAATGCTAAAATTCTTATCCAAACTAATAAACGGAATTAACTACTACTTAAATTTCTTTTACCTTTGTGATTGCATTCTCTTGTACAATTTAATTCCTTCATTTATTTATTAGTAAATAAGGTTGCTTCATTTGTTTCCTTCGTGAGTTCGACTTTCCATAAGAAGGGGGTCACCTCAATAAGGCGTGGACCCACACGCTGTCAAATTTGCCACGTGGCAGTCTTAGCAGTGGGCGAGTAGCATCCTTGACGCTGCTGCAACGGAGCAGATCATATCTTCCTTGCGACCATGGTAGCTTCCATTTCTTCTTTCTTTTCTTCACCCGCCCAAATTCTTTGACCTTTTTTCTTTCATTCCGATTCACAATCCCATTTCGCAGAAAAACGTAGACAAAAGCAAACCCTAAACGTCGTCGTTCTCTCTCCCTCTGTCTCTCGCGTCGATCCGCGTGAATGTCCAGAGGCGCGTGGTGATGGCGGGGAAGTCAGACTCAGTGTCGATCCGCGTTCCTTACAAGAACCTCCACGACGATTCCGCGGCTACCGAACTCGAACTCGTAGACGTCGACCACCGCGGCCGTCGGATCCATGTCAACTCGCCGCCGTCAACTTACTCGCCTTCACCGACAAGCAACAAAGCTTCCTTGGTCAATCTCGTTCTCAGTTGCACCGTAGCCGCTGGCGTCCAATTCGGTTGGGCCTTGCAGCTCTCTCTCTTAACGCCCTACATTCAGGTCCGGTATTGGCGGTTGCTTGTTTCGCCAGATCCTTCTCTTTCGCGTTTCGATTTGTTATTGCAATTGGAATGTGGATTTGTTTCTGTATTAGTTGTTGAATTTGCAATGTGTGTCTGGAGCGTGACTTCCTGATTAACTATGTGCATTGTTGTTACCTTTTGGCGCAGACGTTGGGAATAGGACATGCTTTTTCTTCATTTATCTGGCTTTGTGGCCCCATTACAGGCCTTGTGGTATGTTACACTCTTCTTTAATCTTATTGACAAATGTAGTCATTATCTTTGAGTTCAGTTGAACATATGCTTGTGTTGTATTCACTGTTTTGACAGCATTGGTTCATTTTAATGCTATGTTGAAAGAATTTATCTATTTTATGATCAATCGGCTAGTATGCCTAACTCCTTGTGAATTCATGTTTGTCTCTTGCTGCTTCGTTCTTGTGTATTGTAATTTAGTTAGATCTGATTTGTTCTTTGATAAATGAAGCAGTAACTGATTTGCATTGTGAATCACTTTTTCTGGAATGTAGATGGGGTGATGCGAACAAGTTTATGCTTTTGTTCTTGTTACTTTTGAACTAGTAAGTCACATGTTTGCCTCAATTTTTCTTAAGGTTCAACCCTGCGTTGGTGTTTGGAGTGATAAATGTACATCGAGGTTTGGCAGAAGGCGACCCTTCATTCTAGCAGGATCTCTTATGATATCTGTGGCTGTAAGCATCGGTTACATTGTTTGTTTACTTTGATTTACTTTTCTACGTTACATTATATATAAGCTAAGTCAAGTCTTGAAATTTAGGTGATATTAATCGGATTTTCTGCAGACATTGGATATGTATTAGGTGACACACACGAGCATTGCAGGTTACTATTGTTCTTTTCTTGCTCATTTTATTTCTTCGACTTCTAGAATTTCTCCTATGTGACCAGACTTAGGCGTTAATAAAATTCATATATCTGAAATTGTAGAACATTTAAAGGAACCCGAACAAGGGCTGCTCTTGTATTTATTCTTGGGTTTTGGATGCTGGACCTTGCTAACAACACGGTGCAGGTAAGCTTGTTAAAGTAATTGATATGTTCTTCGTTATATATTATCTTTTTTTGTAGAGATAGTTGTGCAGCAGAAAAATTAATCTCCTTTATTTCTCCAATTTAATTTGTAGGGGCCTGCTCGAGCACTTTTGGCTGATCTGTCTGGTTAAGTTTGTCCGTCTCACTTGTTTTCTTTGTTCAAATTCTCAACAACCTCCATGGGATTGATTTTCATATTGTACAAAATGCTACTTTTTTGTTTGGTAGTGAGTAGACATCGTGGTATTAACATTTTGCTTCTGTTTAGGTCCTGATCAACGTAATGTAGCAAATGCTATATTTTGCTCATGGATGGCAGCCGGGAACATCTTAGGGTATTCTTCTGGTGCTAGTGGAAAGTGGAACAAGTGAGACTTGGCTAATCTCTTGTGCTTATATCTTATTTCTGTCACTGGTATTTGAAATATGTTATTATTAAATCAGTAATGGGAAAATAGAGAAGGGAGATTTGGTTTACACCTGTGAAAGTGTTATGTTCCTATCTTAGACGATAGAAATCTACTAACACTGAGATTACCACAAATACAGAAAATACGAAATCTTCTTATTAATTCTCTGAACAATGCATACACCCCAATGGGTTACAAAGGAAAATGCTTCCTTTCACACAGAGTAAACTCAATACTCACAACATCCAAAAAGTCCCCTACTTCTAACTGGGTTGGACTATTTAAAGCTCAACCCATCCTAACAACCAAAACTGCCTTGTTCCTTTTTTATTTAATTTTTTTACTATAATAAACTCTCCCTATTGTTTCGTTCTCATTTCCCTTGTACCTAACAGAAAGGATTATGCAAGAATGTTCCCCTTGATAGGAATAGTGTAGTCTACATAATGGATTTTAGAATTGGTTTTGATAAATAGATTAATTTATCCAAAGTTAGGAATTGGGTTTTGTTATTGTTATTGTTGCTTCACAGAAATATGCTGGTGTTGACTTTTTATATTGTACTGTTCTTTTTATATTTCATACTAATGTTTCACCCTTTCTTGTCTAAGCAGATGGTTCCCTTTCTTGACCACAAGAGCTTGCTGCGAAGCCTGTGGCAATCTTAAGGCAGCATTCCTTGTGGCTGTGGTAGGTTATTACTACATTCTGCTTGGTTGGACCTTCATATTTTACTTGTTAGTATACTTAATCAGTTGTCAGACATCATAAGCATGACTTATCTTAGAATGACTATTTTTTTCCTTTTCCTTATTACTGAAATGTAAGCTCATCCTGTTTGTATAGTTGGTTTTGGTATTCATTTATTTTTATGAGTTCGCTTGTGGGACATCATCTATACCTGCATTAATCTTACACGGAACACCGTCTTTACCTGCATTATCTTGTGGCTCAACATCTCTACTGGCCTTACTCTTTAATGAAAGCAAAGTGAAACACTATTAGAAAAAGTTTGTGCTGTTATGGGGTGAGGTCATCAGCTTTAGAACTGCCATGTTAATCATATACTGTTAAACTTAAATTTTTAATGCATAAATTGATTTAATAGCTTAGAATTTTATCATACAATATTGGCAGGTGTTTCTGGGATTGTGCACACTTGTCACCCTATATTTTGCTGATGAGGTTCCACTTACTACTGCAAATCAACATCACCGCTTGTCAGATTCTTCTCCTTTATTGGATGAACAACAAAATGGTGTTGAATTTTCAAAATCAAAACCTTTATCTGTTATGGGTGAATCCAATAACAAGAGAACTGAGGATCACATTGGGAAAGATGCAGAGCTAAATCATGCGGATTTCAAAGCTGGGGAAGATCATACTGAAAACGTAATGGATGGGCCTGGAGCAGTATTGGTAAACTTGTTGACAAGTTTAAGACATTTGCCTCCTGCTATGCATTCAGTCCTGATTGTAATGGCTCTCACCTGGGTAGGTACTAAAGTATTTATTTGCAAAGGTTTCTGCTGATATCTGTGTTTCAAATCGGTTGTGAAGGCAATTAGTCTAGTGGTGATGCTTCCTATATGCAATTCTTATGTTCCCCTCAATCATGTGTCTATCTGCAGCTGTCATGGTTTCCCTTCTTTCTGTTTGACACGGATTGGATGGGAAGAGAAGTTTATCATGGTGATCCAAATGGGGGCACTTCTGAAGTAGGTCTTTATGATGAAGGTGTTAGAGAAGGTGCATTTGGTTTGCTATTGAATTCAGTAAGAACTCAAGATTGAGCATATTTTTCTCGAGAGATTTCTCACAAGCTTTACTGACAATGATCTAGAACTTTTTTTTATCTTTTTGTTAATTTAGGCTTTTTGGATATTTTCCCCTGCCCAATTACTGATCTGAGTCATCTGACATTGCTTTTATGGCTTGATAGGTTGTCCTTGGAATTAGCTCTTTCTTCATTGAACCAATGTGTAAGTGGATGGGCACGAAATTAGTATGGGCACTGAGCAATTTTATTGTCTTTGTCTGCATGGCTGGCACTGCTATCATTAGTCTGATTTCCATTCGAGATTATTCTGGAGGGATAGAACATGTAATTGGAGCAAGTGGAGCAATCAAGATTGCTTCCTTGGTTGTGTTTGTTCTTCTTGGTTTTCCTCTTGCGGTGAGTATGAGTTGTTTTATTTTTACATTTAAACTATTTTGTTGCACCACCAGATTCCGTTTCCTTTTAGATCTTCTCAAGCAATCATTCTATTAGTTTTATTAAATATCTAAGGGAGTGTATGACATGATAAATTTCCCATATTTGTGGCAGATTACCTATAGTGTTCCCTTTGCTGTCACAGCAGAGTTGACTGCTGATTCAGGAGGTGGCCAAGGTTGGTATTAGTTGTAGATTGTTTTGATATCCTGAATATATGGTCTCTTAAAGTATCTGATCTCAAGATGCCTGTTGGTTATGCAGGATTGGCCATAGGAGTTCTAAATCTAGCAATTGTTGTTCCTCAGGTATTTGTCTTTTTCTTCTCAAGTGTTACTCCACCTTTCTTAGAGTGAACCTTTTGGAGTTACAAAATTATCTTGTTTTATATTGTTTTACCATTGTTACATGTGTCTATTCATACTACTACATTAATTTGTGCAATGTGGTGTTTTGATCTTTCCTATGCAATTAACTCTCTCCAAAATTCTTCCTTGTTAATATTTTTTGACACAATTCCAATTGACTTCATTTTAGAACAGGGTGCCTAAAATTTATTTATTACTGAAAAACCACATTGAATATTAAAAAGAGGTTTAATATCGTTTAGTCCTTCTAATTGTTCAAATTATGTTTTTTAGTCCGTGTAATTATAATTCAGCCATTATAATGCTCACTCATTATTTCGATTACTTTAAGTTTTTATGCATACCATTTTTAATCTCTGTTAGTCTCAAATGTTTAAAGTCATAGAAATTAAAAGAGATTACAATAGTATGTATACGAAATAGAGATGATTTTTACATGCGACTAAAAGGTAAAGTTTGTTCAACTATAGGGACCAAATTAATGATTGAACTTTAAAAAATAAAATGTGAAAGATTTTTCCCTCTATTCTAAACTTGCCTCTGCATTCATTTCCTCTTAGTTTGTAGTTTCTTCTTTCTTATTTCTTTTGTAAGATATCGGTATGAAACTGTTGGCAATATGGCTAATCAATGGTTGATTATAACTCACTTTGTATTAGTTTTCTATGATGACATCTTACACTTTTAGAGTTCCAGTTTCTTGTAAATGTTGTGAATTCCGTTTTTGATATATTTATTATTGGCATCTTTAGATGATTATATCTCTTGGTTCTGGTCCTTGGGATGCTCTCTTTGGTGGTGGCAATATTCCTGCCTTTGTTTTGGCCTCCCTTTGTGCACTGGCTGGTGGTGTAATTGCTACTCTCAAACTGCCAAATCTATCTAGCAATTTCCAGTCAACAGGATTTCATATGGGCTAGCCCTTCGAAGATCCATTTTGGCGATATTTTAACTTGTACATGGTCCTCTAAAATCGAGACTGCACCCAAAATATGGAGAGCTTACACAATGATTACTTGCTTTCCAATCCACAGAAGGCGCATGCCATATTCAAATTCATTCATTTCCCCCCACATTATGGGTGTCTGTATTTTATGTAACTCACCGAACAGTAGAAGAAAACTTAGTGCATATAGTAACACGGTTTTGTAATCTGTTATGCATTCACTTACTCCTTGTTGGGAAAAGTGTAATATAGAGGGAAAATTTAATAAAATCAATAGAAATAGAAGATATACTAATGAAAAAATGAAGTAGAAAAAAGTGTGTGAATACAAATGTAGAAGTGAAGATTTTTATTTATTTGATGAATGAAAAATTAAAAGAAATAAATAAACTATTATTACATTTATATGTTCTGAAAGATTAAATATTCCAACTTTTTATTTTATTATTTATCATAATAATATTTATTTATAATGTCGTAAAATGTTTATTTTGTTTCTTATTTCTTTCAAATTCCACACATTTAGTGATTACAATGAGAAGAGGTCAATTTGAGTTAATATTTGGAGTAGTTTATAGATTCTTTGATAAAGCACATAAATTCCTATGGAAATGTCTAATTTTCAGTTTTAGTTAGATATTGCGTGACTGGAGCATATTCCTTTGAATCTAATAAAGGGTCTAGTCGCACCAACTAAGGGAAGCATTGTGCGGTTTAAAATATATTCCTTCTTAATCCAAACGAAATGAAGTATGTAAAACTCAGCAACAAATGGGAATGAAAGTGATTATAGAGAAAGGCCCACTTTGGTTACCACACAGGGTTTATCCATGTTATCCAACGGCTCCCTGCTCCCTTCCACATATGCCCCACCTAAACTCAATTTCCCTTGTGACAAAAACAAGAATCATATACTTTTAAAAGGATTATAGATCTCTAAGAAGAGTGACTTGTTGTATTAGGCATATGCCCTGTTTTCCACCGCACGTGTGACGTATATTGTAAGGGATCATGTAATAAAACAGTATTCAATTTCATTATAATCCGAGTAGGTGTAATAAAATTTAAATTAGGCATATAGCGGCAAAACAAACATTGTCTGGCGTTGATGCAGTCTTGGCATGTGCTTGGGTGCAGGTAATCTATCTATTGTATATTGTTGGCAGGTCAATTCTGTGTCTATTTTTCCTGCTCTTGCTTTCTTTTTTGCTGCTAAGAAAAGGTTAATCACCTTTATATAATAAAATGGCAGAAGGACAAAGCAAAAAGCAACGTGTCCTAGTACATAGCCTCGTTCATTAAATCAGCCCTATTAGCCACACACACGAAAGGAATTTTTATCTTTACACACTAAATAAAATCCTTGTATTGTTACATGATAGTGTCTTCCAAACCAAACATGTATTAAAATTACGCTCCACACCAATTCACTTTTTTCGCATTCATAGTAGTTGTACACATGTGAATTTGATTAATCCTGACTCATTTGGGTCCAGATCAAGAGTCAACGTAACCAAAAAGTTTACATAAGAAAGTTTATATAACTAAAATACTAAAAAAAATCTTGTGAGTAAATTTTTTATAAAAGTAAAAAATCTTCATGAAAAATGAAAGTTCCAAAAGAATATTTAATTAAAAAAAATTATACACACAAAAAAGAATATTAATTTACTCAAATCTTTAATTATTTATAATACAATATAATTTAAATTATTAACATTAACGTTATGATTAAATATAACTTTATTACAAGTCTGAAAATTATAAAAAAAGAAAAATCTATAGTTTTATAAATAACAATAAAAAGACATCGTTGGAGTATCATTTTAGTTGAAATCTAAGTCAATTTTAGGACTAATAAGTGAATCTATTTTTGGTAGGATTATTTCAACATGTTTCAATTTTGATAGAATATCCTCACATATTAATTAGGTAGGAGTATGACTAATATTTCATTTTTTAAATTAAGTATGGGGATAGAGACGAGTATGTATATATTTCTTTGTCCCTTCCTTCTTCTCGCCCATGTTTTAAATTACTAAAACACATTTAATTTATTACATAATTTAAAATTTTTTTTAGACCTTAATTTTGTAACTTATTTTTAAGTCATACATATTTGATATTTATTCAATTATTATTTGATAGTTTTATTGAATATTTATAAAAGTATAATTTTTTTCTTGATCTTTTATATTGAAAAAAATAAATATGTATTCTTTTGACATTGAATACTTATGATATCATATTTCTTTTACTTCAATTTTTATTTTTTACAAAAGAAATTATTTAATTTATATTTAAAATAGTAGGAGATGCTAGCACTAGTATAAGTATGAGTATATCTTTTCTCAACAAAGAGACAAAACAGAATTTATACTTATTAAGTACAAAGATAAAGATGATGATAAATTTTTCTTTTGAGAATGAAATAATCAAATTTACACCAGTTAAACTAAGTTGACTTCCTAGCCAATCCTTTTAAGGGTGAAGTTCAAACACTATTTTTTTTTTCAATTGCATATAAAAGAAAATTTTCATCTTTTCTTATTAATGATTATGATTGAATGAGAAGTCAGACATATCTTTTTACCATTAACAACTACAAAAGTAGTAATTAAAAAGAGAATTAAACAGATAAAATTCAAAGGATCATTGTTCAAATTCAAAGTATAACTTTTAGAATAATCTATATATAACAACTATCTCACACAACTGTATATAGAATACTATTATCATTAGCTTTTTATTAATTGTAATTATTTATTATTGTCATTTCATGAATTAAATTTTATTTTTTTTAAGTTACACCTTTTATCACTCAAATTATATTGCTCTTATTCTTTTATTTGTTTAATATTTTTTTTACAGAATTATTGATGTAATATTTTCATTACGTTATGAAGTTATAACGTTACAATATTTTTGTTTATATTTTAGAAGTAATGTTTTTAATAAACTAAAGAAAAAAATCAATAAATAAATAATAAATATTAATAGAGTATTTGTTATGATGACATAATATAGTAAAAAAATATTAAAATAACAAGTATTAATAGAGTATTTGTCAAGATGGGATTTTTATATGCATTATTATCTTATTTGATATTTTTAATTAAAAAGTAGCTTAACCCCTTTTAATATCAATGAAAATTTTGAAACTTCTTAAGTGAAAATTTAATTGCATATAAGTTTTAATAAATTTTAAAATTAATTAGACTGTTTGAACGAAAAATTATAAGTTTCTAGAAAATTTTAAATGTTTAAAATTTGAATTGTTTTTAACTTCTTTTTTCATTTAATTTTTTTTAAATGTTTAACAAATTTGAATTGTTTTTAAATGGAGTACTATGTAAACACAAATGTATATTGTTCTTGTGATGAGTCATGTAATGATTGAAGTTGTTGAGAAACTAAGTAATGTTTTCAAATATTCTAATGTGGGTTTACAGATTTGTGTAGATCAAATGTTGCTTCTTCCGAGTCTTTGCTCAAAAACTTCCATCGTGTAGGTTTTATCCTAATGCACCTCATAATCATTTTTTGTTATATTACTAATATGGTTCTTCACTTTATCTAGAATTTTTCTCATATCTCGATAGAAACACTCAATAATATCTTTTTTGTTAATAAAAACCTTTTAGAAATACACTTATTAGTATAATTATTATTATTATTATTATTATTATTAACACACCTATGTCCAGGGCATCAACAAAATATGTCCTCTTATTGCTAGTTGAAGCATCAATAGTCTCTTAAAAGCTATAAAAAAAATTTGATTAAAAGTATTAAGTAGTCTGATGTTTGAAAAATGCTTTGATACAAAATAACATACATTTATAGTAGAAGTAGAACTCTATACCTTTAAAAGCAGTGGGAGAGGAGACAAAAGCTTATTATCTATCCAACACCAGAACTACCCGAGAGAAAATTATTTAGACTTCAACTATCTTCCCATAAAACTTGCAAAAAAATTTAGTTAGTTACCTATTTTATACTTTTAAATTAGGTTATACTTTTCTATTATAATTTTAACCGTTTGAATGAAATATAGTGATTGTCCTGTATTTCTATTTTAAATTTCTCCCGATTATACCAAATCAACAAATCACCAAATCAACAAATCATCAAATAGTAGACGTAATGTTATGAAAACAGTAGATGCAACATTTACGAAGGATTGAAATATAAAATTATTCATCAAAATAGGCATGGAAGCAAATTTGAAATAATAAATAATGATTATCGAACTCTAAGAGATGGTTATTGAACACATTTTCTGAAAAAAACTATCTGAATTCCATGTATAGAAGGTGTTGGTGGAGGCGATGGAGTCGCTGGATCTTATAGGTGGAGTCGATATTTTTGTCCAATAAAAATGAAGTGTTACGTAACCTCCTCCGTTGAGAGAATCTTGAAACAAGAGAGTGTCAATTTTTTCTTCCGACAAGGGCTTCCGACATTCAAAGTCTGAAAACATAACACAAATGATCCAAAGTTTGAGTAAGTTTTCTGCTGAACTATGTTGTCTCACTAAAACCTAAAACCTCTGTTCTTTTGGTCACTCCTAAACCCCTAAAACCTAAAACCTCTGTTCTTTTGATCACTCCTAAACCTCTAAAACCCAATTATGTTAGGTTTAATCTTTAAACTATAATAAAAATTACATAAAAATAGTTTCTGATTAGAGACTTCAAAAACTAATTTCTAAATAAATAATTATTTTATGATCATTAACTACTACAAATTTAATATCTAATTATACTAATAAGTTTTTAAATTATAAAATAAGGTCTAAATTAATTATTATAATAATTAATTGCTTTTGTGTTTAAGTTAATTATTATTTAATAATTTTTTAATAGTTATTTTTGGTGTCTAAGTTAATACAGTGACTAATTATTTTTAGTTTCTAAATAAGTTATTATTTAATGATTTTTTATAATAATTATTTTTGGTCTTTAAATAAGTTACTACTTAATGATTTTCTTGTAGTATAAGTTTATCAAAGTCAAGTCTAGATAACCATTAAGTAAAATCTTGTAAAATTTCCAGACTATAATCACATGAGTTCTAATAATAGTAGTGATGTTGTGGATGTAAGCTTCTGAGAAGAATTGACTAATAACTTATTTATTCATGAGAAGAATTGACTAATAACTTATTTATTCACTTCTTTTCAATTTTAAGGTTATTGTAAGGAAAAGAATTGAAAAAAAAAAAATAGCTTTCTTTCCAAGAGCAAATGGAAAACGAATAAGCTTTATTAACACATCTCAATAGTTTCAAACCATAATAAAATATGGTATGTCAGCATAAATGTTTTCATATCCTAATAAAGTAAGATTGAAAACAACACTTTTTCCCTCAACATCTAGCACAACAATACGCTAAATATAGTTTGGATCATTTTCAACTAATATGTCACAGTTTTTTTTGTTGATCTCTAAAAAGATGTTATTTATTAGAAATTCAAAGTAAGGTGAAGGTTCTTCATTAAGTAAACATTAATAAAATAAAACATATATAAGTAGAAAGATTCACAAATCTACCTTAAGATTTGTGTTGAATATAGTGTTTTGTTTTTTATATAGGTTTGTTCATGATTTATTGGTGCAAAATCTTTCTGGCACTTCTCTAAAAAATCTAATATTACTGATGATCTTCCATTGTTGCCTTTATTTTCTAATTTTGTTCCAAACAAGGATAAGAGATATGGAGAAGATGAAAAAGATACGTAATCTTCTTTGATCTCCTTAACTTTTATTATTCTTTTATTTTCTATCCATTAAGTTGTAGAGTTGTATTCTTGTCTTCAAGATAGAAAAAAAAAGGGTTGTCAATATTTGCTAGGATAAGAAGTATTATACATACACAAAGTTAGAGAAGCACCAACTAAAAGCACCAAGAGAAGATCAATGTAAAAGAGAAGTTAAAAAAAGCAATATTATGAAACCAAAAAAGAATGAAAAATAGAAAAAAAAACTTAAATAATTAGGAAATGAGTAAGACATGTAGTTAAACATTAATCCTTGGCAACGACGTCATAAATTTATTAGGAATTTTAGCACATGTACCATTCCACAAGTAATAAAATAGATTTTTAAGCTCAAGTATCACATTCTAAAGGACCAGCAGAATACTCATGTGAAAAGGCTTTGGGTATTAATTTAAGTTTAGGGGAAAATATTCGGGTTTAGTACAACTAAAATAAGTCAAATAACAAAAATAAATAGTAATAGATAATTAAATAAATAAAATATTAAAATATAAAGAGATAAATAGTAAAAGATGAATTGAAAAAACAAACATTACAAAGATGAAGAGATAAAATAAATATTGAAAGATAAATAGTAAAAGATAAAAAAGGTAAAATGAATATTGAAAAGATAAAAAAATATTTAAAATTATAAAGAGATAAAATAAATAGTAAAAGACAAAAACTCTTTATACATTACTGAAATCACGTCCAAATTGAGTTATAAATTGTAAATCACAAATAAGGGTCAAGTCTCACTAAACCACTTGTAATGAAAATAATTTAAAAAATAATATCTAATTTATATTCAAATTATATTATCAACCCACTTTAATTATTCAAATATTAGTTGTATATAACCAAATAAACTTAAATAAATTTGATTGTAATCTTAGTTCCTTCTCAATTAAAGTCAAATTATTAACTTTGTAGATCAAGAATTTAAAGAAATTAAATTAGAATTAACTTATTCTTAACATTAATTTCGTAGATTTCAAAGTACATTTCAAAATATATCCAATGCAATGTATCTTCAAAATATATGACTAACTCGCTTTAATTATTCAAGTATTGGTTGTATAAGTAATTAACTTAAATCACTTCTTATGATCTTAATTCCTTTTCAATTACAATCAAATCATTAACTTTATGGATTAAGTGTTTAAAGAAGCCAAATTATAATTAACTTATTCTAACATTAATTTCAATTTGGTATATATATGTTTCAAAGTAGTCAATGAAATTCTAATAAAACAAGAAAAATGATGAGTCTCATAGATGCATTAAACATATAAAAGAGCAACATAACCAAACAAAAATGATAAAAAGTAGAAAGTTATATGAATTTGAGTTTTGTTATATTAAGGAACATATCTTATGCACAATTATTTTATATTGTTGATTAGATTGTTTAACATTGCTTTAATACATAAGTTTTCATGCTTAGTTTAGTTTTGGTAAATGAATCATAAAAGAGGAATTAATTAAAAAATAACCTTAATTGTATATATTTGTACGAATATTGATTAATCTTATTTTAATTTCTTTTAATAGCTGGATGAAGACTCAAATATAGAGAAAGAGCTTTCGCACTGTGAAATTTTGCTCAGCGCACCGTAAATCCGCTTAGGGATTGATTTAAAAAAGATTCTAAGAAAACAACAGAGTTTATTATCGTGCACTCAACGAATTGGCTATGCACTAAACCAATTTTCTCCATAAAGCAAGGATTAAAATTGGGAGAAAATTTGATTTTTCAAGATTTCAGGTGTTCATTAGATCAAAATAATCAATTTAATAATTAAAACTAAACCAATTAATTTAGTTCAAGTTAATTTTATTAATTGATTTATTTTACTCAAAATTTGGACCAAACTAATCATAATTAGTTTGGTTCTCAAATTAACCATCAATATTCAATAAGATTTGAAATAAACGTATTGATGATTAGTGAAGATGTAATAATTATGTAATATATATATATATATATATATATATATATATATATATATATATATATATAATGTGTGATTTGTACTTGTATATTAATATAAGTAACCATCTAAATATTATTTTTTCAAAATTCATGGATCCATTACTAATTGTACGTATTTCTAACATTCTATTTGATTTTTATATGAA
>Ga0209489_102431_pt1 | contig 37975 bp, 19 predicted proteins | sample SiratrowhiteBW_FD_187527 | JGI IMG/M metagenome (GOLD analysis project Ga0209489, IMG submission 187527) | Root nodule microbial communities of legume samples collected from California, USA - Siratro white BW (SPAdes) (version 2) | ecosystem: Host-associated > Plants > Roots > Nodule | place... | reverse complement strand
ACATATCTATATATATATATATATATATATATATATATATATATATATATATAGTATAGTATAGTGTCACAGACAAAATTATCAGATTCTCTGTACCAAACTATGTTCATTTCAACAATTGATCACTCATATTGTTTTAACTTGATAAATTAGAAAAATGCATACAATAAGTATTGCTCAAAGTTGCTAAGCAATAAAGGCTTCAGATACAAATTTGGTGGTGTGAAGAAATTATTACATGTTTCAAGACATGTGTGAGCATTATCAATATCTAATTTCGTTTATTTGTTACAGAAAGATTGGTTGTGTTATAGTTGCAGAAAGATTGAAGACTGTGATATTTAAACGTTTTGGATTAAGTCAAGGCAATTGTTGTTGCAGATTAGAGGTAGTGATTATTATGCAAAGAAAATCTAACCTCAAAGAGTGAGAGAGAGTTGCCGAATATGAAATCAACAGAGCCTTCAATGTAACAATCCTTGTAGTAATGTCTGCCCACATGATCATAGAGTGTGTCTTGTGCTCCTAAGAATTTGCAGCCTACGAATGCTGCTGTGTCTGCTGAAATCCTTAATGCCACTGCTTGCTTTCCAATTGCTCCTGGAGCAGGAACAGGAGTTGTGTTCTGCATTCACAATATATATTGTTATCCTTGTAAAAGACAAAGGCACACAGTGAATCAGGATAGAAATAGAGGGTGTTTTTCTTACTTGGAATGTGATGTTCTTGGCAATGAAATAAGGCGAATTCACAGCAAAAGTTGCTGAACCGTAGGTTCCTAGTGGCCTCCCATTTGAACCAGGTGTTTGAGCAGTGTCACTCCATTTCACAATGGTTTCATCTGCACCAGCTCCCTCTATTGTTATGAAGGATTTGAAGGGAGGAATGTTAACTTTCTCCCTGGGATTTTAAATGACAGAATGAGAAGGAAAAGGACATTAGAAGAAACAAAAGTTGTGAACCAAATAAAAAGAAAAAGAGAAATAAAACAATGCAATCTTGAATGCAGACAAACAACAAATCCATGTCTTATATGAACAAGCCACAATTTGGAAAAGGCAGAGAGAAAAAGGATCAGAATTTGGCAGAATTCACTTGAAGTACAAGAAAATGAAGTACTATTACTCACGTGTAGACACCTGCATGGACTTTTATGACCACTCTCACAAGATTAATGGATGGAAGGGAATCAATAGCTTCTTGAATTGAGGTAAAATCTCCAGCACTGGGATTCTTATCAACGTGCAAAGTGTAGGAAGCCACAAGCTTATTTTTGGCTGCCTTAAAAACTGAGTGTTTGAGGGAACCAACAAAGTTCACCCATTTCATGAATTGCTCTTCAGAATACTGCACTCTGGTCATGTTAGTCGATAACCCTTTAGCCACAGAACGTCTTGGTCTGATTCCCTTGGTATGGCAATGCACTCTACCAGGATTTTGCAGAAAAAGAAGAAGAACTGCTAACAAGATGAACATGTAATGCAAGTTTGACATTGTAAGAGACACAACAGAATTGAAAAATGATTGTTGATGTGACAAATAGAGAAAAAAATTATGTTAGTGAGAATAATACAACACTAAGGGGCAATGGTATTTGGAATTTGGAGTGGCCTAGAAAGTGGTTGTTGCTATGGCTTATATACTAGTTATGGCACTTGGTTTGGGTGTAAAGTAACAACGTTGGTTCTGGCATTTGACTTGAAACTGGTTTTGGTTAACTTTATGAAGGCTTAGTTCAGTTCAGAAAAAAAAAAATGAATGAAACCAGAAATCTGTCACAAGTTTCTTAATGGAGATAAACTATTAAAATCAAACAATATTTTTTTTTTGTATTTAGAATATGAATGATTACACAGAAAATAAAAAAGTTTAGGTGTAAAGTGAAAAATAACGAGAGGTCACGGGTGGTTCTTCAAGTAGAAAAGAGAGAGAAAGAGAGACAGAAACAATGTGAACCACAGGACAGGTTGCACTTTCTGCGTATAACAACATTGTCTTGTGGAAATGTTTGGTCATTAATTATTAGTCATCTTCCATTTGTTGTTGTTGTTTGTTTGGTGTTACCCGTGAGCCTATTTCTGTTTGTGCATGATCCTCCAATTATTCTTATTCAGATAATATAATAGGTTGAGTTGGACTCATGTGCATTAAATAAAATTTCATGTGAAAAATATACAAATTTAGGCAAAGTTTTGGGGTTGTGCATGCTGAGTTTTGGTAGCACCTGCTCTTGAATCATGGCCGTCCAATGTTTGGACATTGGTTAATGTACTTAGATTCTTCTTGTTGTTTAGCTGATTAGAGTTATTTGACCACTTGGTGATGGTTCAGATTTTCTGAGATGTAAATTCCATGTGGTTGGTGAATCAGAGAAACTCTGTGGGCTAAAGCAACATTGGTGAGGCCAAAAAGTCATAACTCTTTACGATGTGCAGACAAAACTCTAATCTTATGCCTTTGTTATGTTATTGATCACTGTTTTTGGTTCATCCTTCAGTGCTTTTCTCTTGCTTTATCATTTTTGGAAATAGAAATCACGTTTTATGCATATAGAGTACAAAATTAATGTTATTACACGTAAGTTACACGAATGTGATGAAAATATAGATTGGTCATATGTGGTTCATGATATCACCAATATATATTGATTATACAATGCCTTACTTAGAGCTTTTTTAACGTGTTAATGCGAGTAAGTATTTATTGTTGTGAGTATAATCCTTATCAGTAATACTTTATTTTAACAATAATAGGTCACATAGAATTGATTTTTTTCTTTTTTTTCAGAAATAGCATGTCATGTATGTATATATTTACCTTTGTTTGGATGATTATTTAGGAGGAAAAAAATAGGGAAGAAGGAAATGGAAAATAACCTTTTATGATTGACAAAGAATAATAAGAATTATCTTTGTGAGACTTACCATAAACACGATAACAATAAATGAAAGAGTAAGAAAATAATCACGAGATAAAAAGAAAGAAGTTTTTGGAGGTCATTTAAAAAAAATAAATAGAAAATTTAAGATATTTAAAAATTTATGATTAATTTCGTTTTAATTATCTATGATTTAAGATAGACAAATTCTTCCTCCACCCCCATACCCTCTTCCTGCACTCCATATAATTTTTTTTATTTCATGACTGCCCTTCATGAAATTACATAAATACCCTCTCCTTCGTTTTTTGAATGATGGGGTGCATCCGGTTCTCATTTAAAAAAAAAAAATACAAACCGGACGACTCCATCCGATTCTCAACCCAGCAGATCGGAAAATCCTCAAATTCGCCGTCGACAGCCCCTCAAATCCCAAATCAACTACTCTAATCATCAATATCACCTACTAATTGCTAATAAACATCACAAATTGGTTACCTAATGCTTCTATGAAGAATTAATTGAAAGATTTTGAATAACGAAGGAACGGAAGTCGCGAATGGCTTACCTAAATCGGACGAAGGTTCTCTTAACCGGACGAATGGTTTGTATTTTTTTTTTTTAAATGAGAACCGGATGCACCCCCCATCCGGTTCTCATTTTCAAAAAATAAAACCGGATGGTCTGGTCATCTGGTTGGAAAGGGGAGGGGTTTTATTAAGATAGGAGTATTTATATAATTTCATGAAGGGCAGTTATGGAATAAAAAAATTATATGAAGGTGCAGGAAGAGGGTATGGGGGTGGAGGAAGAATTTGTCTTTAAGATATCTCCAATTTGACCCAATACCAACTTTTTTTTACAGCTTGGTCAGTTCTTCTTCTCGATTTCAATTTCACAAAATTGCAAAAACTTTCTGCACCCCGTTAATTTTTACTCCCACCTCATCACGGACCCGAAAGTAGAGAAATACTCCCCCCACTAATTTTCGATTTTTTTTTTTTTTGAAAAATTTTCTCAAAGTATTTTTCAGAACATGAAATTTATATTTTACAAAAAAAAAATTCTAAAATATATTTCCAGAATTTATTTTTATCTAAAGAGCATTTTTGATGTTTTATAAAAGTGATGGGGTGCAGGTAAGATGTTATGGGGGTACAGGAAGTTTTTGCCTCAAAAAATGGAGTTTGGGCTCATACAAGTTTTTGAAGTTAGGTTGGACTTACAAAATGAGTGATTCTTCCTGCACCTCCATGGTGACTTCCTGCACCTCCATAATTTAAAAATATTCCTATTTTAGCCTTGAGAAAAAGATGAAAATAACCTTGTAACTGTCATTCATTTTTTTTCACTTTGCGGGTTGCATAAACCGCAATACAATTAAAAAATAAACATATTGCGGGTTGTACAACCCGCAATTACATTTTTTGCACCTTTTACCTTGCGGGTTGTACAATCCGCAATATAAAACTTTTTTTAAATATATTACGGGTTCTACAACCCGCAAGACAAATTTTTTTTAAATACATTGCGGGTTCTACAACCCGCAATGTATTTAAAAAAAAAATTGTGTTGCGGGTTGTAGAACCCGCAATATATTTAAAAGAAATTTTGTGTTGCAGGTGGTACAACCCGCTGCTGTGGTATAGTGGTGATTATTACCTTAGTTTTACACTTAAGGGTCTCCACCTCGGGGCACCAACACTTTATGTGCTTGTTTTGCTACTAAACTAATTTTTTTGAAATATTTGTTTTTATTATAAATTAAATTATTTATAGCTATAAATTATTTTTTTTTTACTTTTTATTATAAGAAATTTTTTTTGGAATATTTGTTTTTATAAATTATTTTTTTACTTTTTATTATAAGAAATTTTTTTTGAAATATTTGTTTTTATCATAAATTAAATTATAAGAAAAAAAATTTGAAATATTTGTTTTTATCATAAATTAAATTATAAAAAATTATTTATAGCTATAAATTGAATATTTGTTTTTATCATAAATTAAATTATAAAAACAAATATTTCAAAATTTTTGTCTTATAATAAAAAGTAAAAAAAAAATAATTTATAGCTATAAATAATTTTTTATAATTTAATTTATGATAAAAACAAATATTCCAAAAGTTTAGTAGCAAAACAAGCACACATAAAGTGTTGATGCCCAGGTAATAACCACCATTACATCACAGCAGCGAGTTGTACCACCCACAACACAAAATTTCTTTTAAATACATTGCGGGTTCTACAACCCGCAACATAATTTTTTTTTTAAATACATTGCGGGTTCTACAACCCACAATGCAAATTTTTTTCAAAAAAATTTTGTATTACGGGTTGTAGAACCCGCAATGTATTTAAAAAAAGTTTTATATTACGGGTTATACAACCCGCAATGTAAAAGGTGCAGAAAATATAATTGCAGGTTGTACAATCCGCAATGTGTTTATTTTTTAATTGTATTGCGGTTTATGCAACCCGCAAAGTGAAAAAAAAACAATTACCATGAATGAAGGCTATTTTTGTCTTTTTCTCAAAGTTAAAATGGGAATATTTTTAAATTATGGAGATGCAGGAAGTCACCATGGAGGTGCAGGAAGAATCACTCTTACAAAATGCTGCACGTCCATGATTTTCACATGATGGCTTCTGCCTGCACCTTCGTACGTTCTCCTACACTTTCATATATTTTCAATTTTCCCAAAATATCCATTTTAATAAGATTCATTTACCCTTATGAAGGTTAATTTAAAAGCAGGTTATTTCCAAAAGTAAAATTTGTATTTGGAAACATCATTTTGAAAACAAAATTCGTCAATTTTGGTTCGTTGTAGTCGTTGTCTCAACCCTTGGTCCTTTGACTTCCCTTTCTTTTATTACATAGCAAGATCAAAGAGCTCCTATTTAATTTATAAAGTGCCAAATGTGCCTCAATAATGCTAGACATTGACTAGCCACCCAACTCAGCTTATTAAACGTCGCCTATTGGTATTCTATTGCTGTCCCACAAAATCAATTGTACTTTATAACATTTCCCTTTTGGAATTACTTTTGGTTACCTTCTCCGTATACAAATATAACACTTCTTGATAACAAATTAGAGGTCCATATCCCTTCCCATTCACCAGAATACCCACACAACGCCCAAACTAACACAAACCACCACCATAATAATAATAATATAAAATTATATTATTATTATTATTATTAACGTTGGTGTTATCGTCATATGAAATCCGAGATGTGAGAGATATTAACATTGGTGTTATCGTCATATGAAATTATTAATACCAACTAATTAATTGGGAGCCGCAAAACTAAATATCAAAAGAGAAATCCGAAATCCGTCGTACTAATAAGACACCTTCAAATTAAAATGAGGTGTATCTAAAAATATCAAAATGCCAACTTGTTCCTGGAAAACGGGAACGTATTCAATTGTTAGACGAAATCTGCTTTTTAACTATACAAACGTAACATCACCAACTACTGGTGTCATCAACTCTCAAGGGTATATTAAGATAAGGTTAATGAAACTACCAATAATTTCCTGTTCATAATACCTACAGTATTGATCAGGTGTACACAAAAATGGAAAAATATACACAGAAACGGGCTTTAATCACTACCTGGTGGGTTACTTCGTATAACTTAATCTATGTACAATTTTAACTATACTAAGATCTGACCACTACTTATGTACAAAATAACCAAAATGAACTTCAGAAATTTACTTCCAAACCTTGATGGCCCCATCTCTACCACTAGAAAGTAAGAGTCTCTGGTTTAACTTAATAGAAGCCAAAGAAACAATAGAGTCACGATGGCAACCACCAGAATCAGTGGCAGCAGCCGCAAGAATCGCCTTTGCTGTCAGCTTGATTGTAAGAGGACGTCTTTTTGTCTCCTGTTTATAAGAGTAAAAGATAAAAGTTTAGCTACTTGTATATCTAAACAGGTTGGAAAGTTGACAGAGATGCGAGCAATATCCAAGACAACATTATGAAGGCACCATGAATTTAATTCGTCAATTATTCACCGGGATAACAAGGATCCAGGCATTCAATACACAGCATTTACTGAAGAACGTAAAGGTTCCTGCCACCCATGCTGTAATCTGTCATCCTATCATTGATTCCCTCTTGAAACCTATTTATTTTCCCTTGTCCTCCACAACACCGTTTCAAAATTTAAAAAAAGAAAAAAAAAAAAGATTATATAGAAATGACCTCTCTCAATTTGATCTATAACAAGTCATATATACCAATATTTTCTCAAAGTTTCAACAAAGGAAAAAAACTGTGAAGGAAGACTGACTTGAACAATAAATTTTCTAAGAAAATCATGAAAAAGTAATTATTTTGGCAAATTTGAAAAAGGATAGTTGAGTATGTCTAATTTCTTGACTTGTTCAGCAAAGGAATCATTGGCTAATCTCTGACAGTTGGGACAGAACCAACCAAGAGCTAACTACTCAGGCCATATCTCAAGAATAGTTGAAGTACCTACACTGATATTTTATTCAGCCGCACAAACCATAACCCAGCTTTTGTACCCATGCTGATTGAGAACCTCGCCCTCAAAATAAATATTCATGCACACAACAAATAAGAAGCTTGAAAACACAATCTACTGAAACATAAGATACCTGTACAACTTGCACCCCAAAACTAGATTTTGTTTCATAAAAATCATCATTTCCTATTCCTTTTAAGTTTGGTCCACAAATACAGTAACTTCTGTCAGGACTGCAACAAAGAAGACAAATTGATTCAATCAGACCATTCTCGGAAGAAAAACAAATATTGAAAGTTCAGCACAAACCTGTAATGATCCCACCGACGTATCTTTAAATCAGTGCCCCCAGTCAACAAATCACCCCCAGGCAAGGGGAGTAATGAACGGATACCAGGAAGACGAGGAGGAGGTTCGTTTAGCTCATCAACTCCATACTTGCGATTAACATTCCGTCTTAGATCTGATTGAGAAGTTGGCTTACCTGAAGGTCTGGCCAATGCCCATGGCAGATCAGACATTTCAGCATCGCTGTCATAATTGGCCATCCTTAGGACCTGTGAGAAGATTTGTTAATTGTAAAACACAATAACCAGACCATTACTAATATGAAATAATACCTATGATTTATAGAAATCTGGGTACAGGTCATGTAATAAGTCTTATTGAACCATCTCATAAGAAATTAAGTTATACCATGCATCGAGTACTAGTGATAAAAACAAAATGACGGTGAACTTCAATCAAAAACCATATTTCTCTGATAAATAGAACTTTGAACTTATCTGGAATATTTGTTGTAACTGCATTTTGTTGTTGATAAGTGCCAATATTTAGTGAATTTACATATGGAAATTGTGTCACTTATGGTCTTGATTGTATTTATGAGATAGCAATTACCCCTAATTTTAGAATTATCAAATCAAAATATATGTTTCCGAGTCTTAAGATAAATAGAGTCATTTGATCCCACTTTTTGTACAAATTTCAGGTGATCAAGGATTGAAGAAGGAAAATTTGTAAGACTTATGAAGAAATCAAGAAAAAGGAACAAAGATGAAGCTTCTTCCAGTTGCCTGCTCAAGTTAGAAAAATCTCGCTCAAGCTAGAAGTATCCAAAGATGGAAGTTTCTTAGTGACATTTTCACTCACGCTAGAAGAGGCTCGCTTGAGCAAGAATTGTTCACAAGGGTGACATGCAGTGACATTCTCGCCTGGGTCAGAATCAACTCGCTTAAGCGATAGTTGTCTAGAGTGGCTGATTTTCCGTGTCATTCTCGCTCAAGCGCGAATGGACTCGTTTGAGCAAGAAGACTTTTCTTCATGATGAAGAACACACTTTTGTTGAAGCTCTGGACCAGAGAAGAGAGAAAATAGCTTGGATCATATTTTCTTTCAAATCTTGTCCAATCTTTGTGGTTGTAATGGTTGTTATGAGTAGCTAACTTCCTTCTTGGAAATGTAATCGATTCAAACTCGGATGTATTATGGTGATATTTATATATAGTAATACGTTTCTACTCGATATTGTCATTTTCGTTTTGTTCTTATTCTGGATTCTATCTAGTCAATAGATTTTTTATTTTTGATTTTTAGATCTCATTGGAAACTATTTTTGAAAATCTGATCTGAACAAAAATACTTGATATTGTCTGATACTGGGAATAGATTTCAATGTAAGATTGCTTTACAACATCTGATCATAATGATGGATAATCTGTTAAATATCAGAGGAATCGATATTTAGGAGATTCTTCTTATATATTTTATACTAGAGAATCAATATAAATCACTTAGTATGTGACATCAATATCAATAGTTTAGAATGCTATAGATCTTACTATTCAGAATAAAAACAAGTGAGATAGATGAAATTCAATCCCAGTTTCGCTCAGTGAACTCTTTAATAAAATTACCTAGTTATTCTTCACACTTTCAGATGCAATTTAGTTCTTTTCACCATCAATCCTTCATGAACAACATTATTCTCTATGTATATCTAGTAAGTATTAAAACTTTGAATTTTAATTGAAACTGTTTCTTGTGGGTTCGAGACTCTTACTTGCTAAACTATTATACTATAGTTGATTGTGGTACGCCTGCCAGAAGTTCAACAGGTGTAGCACATATAGCTTCTTAATGTCTATAAACAAAGAAAAAACAATTAACCTCATACCTGGTGGCAGCTACCATTCTCTGCATTCCAAAGAGAAACTTCATTGCAACCAGCAGCCACATAAACAAGGGGCCTAGCAGCTGAAGACAGAGAAGCATTTGAAGGAGGAAGAAAGAGACACATCTTTTCTATAGGGCAAGCAAGAGAATACTGCCAAGAATTAACAGGTATAAGAAACCTCAGGTCCCAAAGTGTAATAACCCCCCGGGATGACCCTGATACAAACCAATTACCACAAGGCCCTGATGCTAGAGAAGAAGCATAGCCCTCCTCAGGAGTAGCTTTAAGAGTCCAAGTATTGGAGTTTGACCTAGTATCCCACAGATGAATGCCACAGTTCTGTGTGCTATACATAATAGTATAATTATCCACAGGGCAATTCAAGAGGTTGAGTATGGCACCTTCTTTGATATCCTTCTTTGTGATATCAGCAATGCCAGAATATTTCTCGACAACGTGTCCTAGACCTCTAGAGATATGATCAACAGAAAACATATGAATAAATCCATCAGATGCTCCAATTATCACTTGAGCAGAACCTGGAAGCATAGCTGCACACAACACACGGCTTCCCTCCAGGTGATAAGTTAGCTTAGACCTGAATGAAATGTCCTTTTCTAGCTTTCTGGAATCCCAAATCTTGACTGTAGAATCATCAGATGCACTCACAAAGAAACTATGGTCAGCAGATATAGCAATGTTATTGACAGCTGATCGGTGCTCCTGGAGGTGTGCAACTAACACCCCTCGGGGCCTCCAACCAGAATCAGGAATGGAAGCTCGAGCAAAGGATGGAAATCCTGATAGATCAGTTTGGGCAGTTGCATCTTCCAGTGCAATTGAAGTACCTTTAACATTAGCAGATGATCCCAAATCTTGAAATGTGCTATTAATATAGGCCGTTTCATTTTCTCTGGCATCTGGTTCATGTACCACTCGATGAAACTGTTTAGAGCCATTGCTGATACTAAACGAACCTGAAAAAAGCTTTGGTGCTGGAACTGAACTTGCCAAATTAAAGGACTTGCTAAGTGGATTAACCCAAGGCATTGCAGATGAACTAACACCCAGAGAATTCATTGGCAGTGGAGGATCAGATGCAGCAGGGGGGATTCCCGTTCCTCGCCTGTCCACACTGAAGGAGTACAGAGGTATGCCTTCTGATGGCTTTTCATATGTCAAACTGTTCACACCACTAAAATTTGGTGACATAAATCCTGAAAACTGTAACTTCTCCAAGCATTGGGTATCACGATGTCCCACAGCATTGCTATCATTATGCATAAAGGCTCCCATATCTCTCAATTTTGCCTCGGCTTTGTCACAATCAGTTATCCCTGGCTGTTGGAAGGCAGTGCCAACAGTTTGTTGAACCCCAGGACCTTGTTGCTTGTCACTCCAGTTCTTTAACGAGTCCAACTCTTCAATTCCTTTTTTCAGTAAATCCATTTCCCATAGTTTAGACTGAGAAGAACTATACCATATTTTTCTTTGTCTTTCTAACATGTCTGAACTCCTGGAGTTCTCCAAGACTTCATAGAAAACCTGTCTTGAGACAGGAGGTTTTAAACATGAAAGCAGAGCCCTCTCGGAAGCAAGAGACACAGGTTGCCTCCGGAGGAAAGGTCGTATAACAGGAGCAAGGAAAACATAAGAATCTACTGCACCCAGGCACTCACTGCTAGCAGCGATAAAAGAGACAACTGATCTCCGTACCCATTCACTAGGATAACACAATAAAGGAAAGGCACGCTCTATCATTTGAAGTAATATCCTCTTCCGGAAGAAACCACTTTTACATAGAATAGACATACATTCGACAGCTTTAACAATGACTGATTCTGTCATGTCACTTAAAGCTTGCTCAATATAAGGTAATAAATATTCTTCTACACTTCTTTGCCCCACAAAAAAGCAGACATAAACTATTTTTTCATAGAATACTGTCCTTAATTGTTCATCCCGATCATTTAAGAAAGCAGGAAGAATGGGTAAAAGAGATTCATTACTCTGTCTCACACCAAAGAAGTAGCACAGTTTGCCAATATCCTGAAGAAGTGCTCTCCTTATATTTGGGGTTTGCTTAGGACCCATGACAAGTTCTTGGACAACCTCCGCAATGGATTTCCTCAGCTGCAGAAGTTGAACATCGCCATTTATCCTCTTCATTCTTCCAGAGGTCTGAGTGGATGATGTCAATGGCTTCTGTGACAAACTCAATTCATCAAGAACACCTGCCTCACTCAAGCTTACTGAGTGTATCAGGAATCCATAAGCAGTCAGCGCCAGTTTAGCTATATTGCTGGCATAGCATATCCTCACACTTTCCTCAGGATCATCAGGAAGCATAGAAAGCATTGGAAGAATATACTCAGGAAATATCTTCGCATCACTGGGAGGAAAATCCCTCACTAAGGGAAGAATGTCACACAAAGTCTCCAGAGCAGCACAACGGACAATTGCTGCTGAATCTGAAAGCATTGCAATCACATATGGTATAACACGCTGCAAACGATCTTCATCATCAATATATAGGGCAGAAGCCTTCAACAAGAGTACAGCTGCCCTCCTCAAGTGAGGCAACTTGACATTGCGTATGCAAGAGCACAGCAACGAAGTTATCAAGACCATGCCTTCACATCTCATACTATCCTTTGGTAACGGTAGAAAAGGCATTCCAAATGTATCTGATTGACTATCATACTCAGACATCAATGAACTCAAATCATTCATAGTAATACTTCTCAAAAAGGGATGGTCATTTCCTCGAAAAGCATTGGAGATAGTTTGAAGCAGTTTACCAGTTTGCAGATTTGTTAGATTTTCAGGGAAAGTTGAATTATGAGCATTTCCTGCTACATCCGATGTATTATTATTTCTTTTAGCATCCCTGAGTAGGCTATTAATATCACCCAGAAGTTCATAGTTATCATGGACTAAGCCTTTGCCTATGTCTTCTCTCTTCCTCAGTGAATCCTTCACGAAACTCACACTTTCTTTAGCAACCATCTCTTCCAAAAGTTCTCCAGAATTAGCACCTGCATCATCCGATGAATTATTGTTCATCATTTGTTTGAGTATCTCCGGAAAAGCACTTTGGCATAGTAAAACCTACACAAAATGGTCAAAGCAATTAGGTAAAATAAACAAGTGTTACAGAAAGTGTCAAATCCTTAATGATAAAAAATATTTGAGCAAATTGGTATACCCTCATATCAGAATGAAGAGGACTCCAGCAACGGTAAAATTCATGAAGAAATGGTGAAAAATAAATCGGAAAAACAACTGCAGCATATTCCTTCAGATATCTTTCAGCAGAAAATCGGGACTCTGGTTCTAACTGAATCATGTGCAATATCATTTTACGGATTCCAATATCCGGTATCTGCATCCCATAGAGAGTACATATAAAATATTAAAAAGTGAGTCATGAACATCTGTGGGGTATGTCAACTGATGGTACTACACAAATACAAACAAGACTAACAAGCACACACATAAATATATATGTCTGTGTGTATATGTACGTATATACTTTTTCAAGGTGTTGACTTGGATCATATTGCCCTCTGCGATAAGCAAGAAGTTGAGACAGTTCAAATAGTGGCTGCCCCTCAAGGAAAAGTTCAGCAATTACACACCTGGAGATGTAAAATGATATTTCCAACTTAGAAAATAAAGAACAAAAGCATAACAAGAAAATAGTATTTAAGAACATTGTATAACTACAACAGAGCATTAGTTATTGCTTCAACAAAATACCCCTAGAGCGTCAAGATTCAGCATAAATTTATACAAAGTCAAATCAATAGCAGAATAAAACATCGCCTCTGCCTCACCATAATTACAGCAGTATAATGCCTTGCAGATCAATTATTTTCTGGATTGCTTTAATCAGTAAATTAAATTACGTGTGCATCAATATTCCTATTTCCAGCCTGAAACATCTTCTGTGTTAAGATTCTTGCAGTAAAGAATGCTCACCCAACAGCAAATATATCCATATAGGGTTTTAAGGGCGTATCTTGTGCCACCTGCATCTCCCCTCCATGTTCATAAAATCTCTGAAAGCCACGCCCCAAGAATAATGAATGAAAAAGAAATAGAGAGAATGAGTAACATGATTATGTTAGGTATAAACAACTACTAACGAGAAAACACGTAATCAGTGGAACAAAAGGATTAACAGTTTTTGTCACTAACTGCATTTTCTATTTTAGTAAAACAAAAAGATCATAACAAACTTTGTCAATAAAGGTCAAAAAGATACCAGTACAATAATTTTGCAATAAAGGTCAAAATTGTTAAATCAATCAGAATAAGTCCAGAACTTGGCCCTCTAAGATCATGACAGATTTTTTCTTCATGTTAGTTTTAATTCTCAAGCACAGATGTGTCTTATTTATAAGCCTGTAACAAATATTTCATAGCGTAAGAGTCTTAGTTGAATCAATCCAACAAGGCCCACGTGCTGAATTCTTAATTAAATTAAGCCTATAAATAGAGGATTACTTAGTAAGCACTCGACTTGCATCTTTATACTAAAATCGATTAAAACAAGGAATAAGAGAGATACAGTGACATCATATTAACAGTTTACCAACATATGTTGTTGATCGCAAACAAACAATTAAAATAAGAAATACAACAAAAAATAAATGAAAAAGACAAAGAAGGAAAAAGAACAAACCTCAGGTGCAAGATAACATAGTCTTCGTCCACCAGTGTCAAAGAAAAACGAGAAATCAGATGGGTCATCATACGGAATGTATGTGGGTTTGAAAGATGCAAAGTCAGCAAGGTAAAGCCAATTGGAGGAGGTAATCAGCACATTCTCACACTTGATATCACCTTCAACAAAATACAAATTTATACAATAACATCAATGCACAGTCAAGCAGTGATAAGAGAAGGTCTAATAGAGATAAGAAATCCTTCTCCACTCTGTCATCTATTTTCTTACTGTGCACATCTTTAAAGGATGGACTTCAGTTAAATCAAGACTTACCATGACATACTCCATTCTCATGGCACTGCTTTACAGCTACAAGCAACTGCACATTACCCCCAAACAAGAAGTTAACAAAAACAATTCAATTCCAACTCCATCCAATGCTAACTAAAAGAGTTAATAAGGGAACGAGCAATGAATAATACCTGAAAAGCCAACCATTTCTTCTCAACAAGACTAAGAAAAGGTCGAGTACTTAACCTATCATGCAGATTATGGAAGAAATACTGCCTCAAAAGGTACGCTGCTTTATCCGTTTCTTGCCAAAACTGCAACTCAAGACTCTCAAACGCTCAGTTCCAAACAATTGAACAGTGATTTTTGGATGAGTGTCAACAAAATTGATTTTGAACGAAGATAGATTTTCCAAAATGAATTTTCATTAAAATTGTTTTTGATGTCTTTATTCTAAAAGCTTATATTGTGTTTAAACACACTTCAGTTTACAAAATGACGCAGAAGCTAATACTAGTCGTTTAAGCTTTGACGCAAACTACTGCAGTAGGATGATCAACCAAACAGACATAGGGTGTGTTTGAGACAGTTGCAAAAATTAAATTACTTAAATAATCAATTATATGCATTTTTTAACAATCGACCATAATAAAACAAAATTATTTGCGCAAGTTTGCTGAAAGAGGTCTAAAACAATTTCCTTTGACTGCAACAAAAAAGTATCAGCTGTCATACAAACATATAAATCTGAAAACGAACAAAAATTCATAAGCTAGAAATTTTAAGAAGAAAAAAAAAAAAAAAAACACTAATTCTACAGTTTTCTTTTTTTTCACAATTTTCAACTGTTGATCCAAACACCGCTTTATCTGCAAACACGTAGCAGCTGTAGATTTCAGCTGTCACCAAACATGCTTACTAGGGAAACTCAGTATAATTTTTTCATTCATGCAAGAGTCACCTAAAGTTACTTCAACTCAATCAATTCCAGACTCAAAATCAATCCTCAAAGAGGAACTAAACATATAAACATTTACCTAAAATGACATTAACGTGAATTTTTCAAAGTACACTAAATCGAACATTCTAAAAATGAATTAATACATTGATCAATTAAACATCAAAACGAAGAAATGAATGAATTGATTGAAGCAAGCAGAGCGAGACCTGAAACGGCCAAACGTGAGGGTGATCGATGGAGGTGAAGATTTGTTTGATCTGAGAGAGGCGGCGTTCGTAGTCGGAAAGATCGATGAAATCGCCGCGCTTGAAATAGACCTTGACGAGGACCAAACCCTCGTCGTGCTTGCACTGAATGGACTTGAAGAAACGGCCGCGACCTAAGACCTCCTTCAGAACCAGATTGTACGTCGACGGCAGGTCGTGCAGGTAGTACTCCGACGCCGAAACCTGCGTCGTGCGCGCGATTTTGTTCCCCATCGCGCTTCCGCTTCGCGATTAGCTTCTTCTACTGCTTCCCATTGTGTTTCGCTATTCTTCTAAGCTGAACAAATAAATATGTTTGGGATTGTTATTGGGAGTGTGTGTTTGGAAGGAACTTCCAATTGCAAACGCAAACGCGGTTCGGATGAAACAAAATTTGTTGGCGTCGCAATGGAATCGAAATGATTCTTTACGTACGGTTCTGAATAGCCGGTTCGGTTCACCTCGGGCACGTGATAGAAAGTGGACTGAACCCGGTTCGTTTTTCCTACTGCGAATTCGAATTAAAAAATTTACCTGTGTAAGTTAAAATGGAAAGAATCAGTTGAGTCAAATCTGTTATATTTTTATAATCTGACCTAAATCATTTGGTTTAAAATTGCTTCATTATGTTAAGATTAAATTAATCCTATATTTTTGTAAATGTGGAAAACTTAATTTAGAAAAGAAAAAAATATTATTAAAATATTTACGCAGTCAATTATTAAAAACATGTAAATAGATAATAGCACAATTACAAAAATATATAAAAGTGTGTATAAACCACAAAGCTTTAAAATTATTAGAATTGGATTTATTAGGTTTGTGAATCACAAATTCTTGAATTTGTTTGGCTTTGTTTTGTTTTTATTTGAATAGATTAAATTTTTCTACTCATTTAATTGTTTAATTAGATTTTCTTTTATTTAATTCAAACCGATCAACATTCCACAACCAACTAATTTAGGTTTTGAATCGGTATTTTCAATCAATTTTTAAATGAAAATAATTTTATCAAAATTAGCTTTACAATTAAGTTATGATTTCATACTTTTATTCTAAAAAAATGATATTGATACTTCTTAAGTAAAATCGTGAAATATTATAACACAAATTTAATCCTAAACTCGTAATTAGTTTTAATATAAAATAACATATTGAATATTTATTTAAAATCGTGTTAGATATTTTCAGAGGATTTTAAATTATTCAATTTCAACGCTCAGTTCACGGGCACAATAGATCCAATTATTATGTTGTTTTTTATTTAATAAAATATAAAATTTAAATTTGTTTTATTTTTATGGTTTGTATTAGTTGTTTGAGGCATGAACCCTCTCCAGTTTATAGGAATGAAAGTGGAAAACGGAGAAAAAAATAATTTTAAATTATACTGATAGTTATGTTGCAATATAAAATTGTTTCTTAGTAAATCATCAACTAAACTTAATGAATAATTTCATTTGAGAAACATACAGCAGTCACTAACGTCTATTTTTGATTTTAAAATACTTTACAAACAATTTTTGGAATTGACAGTTGAACAGTAGACAATAGCTTTACAAAAAGAAAGGGAGGGTTGAGCAAAATTGAACAGGAGAATATACAAAAGAATCAGCAGAAATTCATGAACAGTGGTCAATGGCAATTGTTCTGCCCTGTAATTTATCCAAACAGTAATATCTGTGCATTCTCAATAATTGGATCATCTCACGCTTCTGCCAGTTTTAAACGGGGAACAATATTCATCGATTGGAGTTCCTGCAAATTGAGAATCAATTCAAACTGATCAAGAACAAAAAAGTAAGACAAAATCAACAAAAATAAAAAAAAAAATGCAAATTCAGTTGCACATAATCGATTCTATAATAATACATAAATATACAAGAATCATGACTCATTATACCTGAATCATGAGTTTGCATGCATATGGCAGCTTCATGGTGGAAATCTTGTCTCCATTCTTACAATATGAACAAATACCAGTTTTCAGCTTATGGTTGTAATATCCTAACAACCCACATGCTGTACATACCTGTGTAAAAGGGAAATTATTATCATCAGTAAGTTTGTTCTTAAAGAAGATAACAAGGTTACATAGCATATAGCCTATAATGTTTCCATTAGCCTCCCCAAATGTTCTGGCAAAGCTTCCCATTCAATAATATTTATTTTCAAATGAAACAAAACTAGTGGCAGTGATAGTAAGATAAAGTCCACCAGATTATTACCTGAACTTCAAAAGGATCACTAGACAACATAAGTCGCTCATAAATTAACATACTAGCACCATACGCAATCAAGCAATCGCGTTCCATTTCTCCAACACGAAGACCTGAAAATAATTATAAGAAAAAGAATGATGTGAAATATGAAATAAATTCTAAAACTTATCAAAAACAGTATAAATAGTATACCTCCATTTCTAGCTCTCCCTTCTGTAGGCTGCCTAGTTAGCATGACACGAGGACCACTGCCACGAGCATGCATCTTATCAAGCACCTGATCAACACAACAACTGTTACATCTGGGACTTATACACAGACAAGTTACAATTGACAAAGAAAAAATATTACTCTGTCCAAGCATTTCTACTTGTTAAATTAAAAGTAACACATTAATTTTGCTCTTTATGCTTAAAAAATATAACAAATCAATTAACAGTGTTGGAAAAAATGTATTGTCTTCATTCATTTACATTTATCATGTAGGAACCAAAACTGTAAGTTTCTTGGTTCAACAAATTGAAAAACAGAGTTTAGCCATAAATTTTTAGTTTAACCTATTGTTAACCAAAAATGACAACTCCAGTTCTCTTACTAGTAGAAATATTCTACCACACTGATTCACACAAGGAACAGAAAGATTCTAATTGTTTAAAAACAAGTATACCTGAATAGTGAGATAGTGCTTGAGTATGGTGGGAAACATTGTCGAGATATTTGTTAGAGAATTGTTCATTTATGTAATTACGGAAATTATGCTCTCTTTACTTTATTATTTCACTTAAATCTTAAATTTTAGGGAGAAAAGGTTGAATCTTTCACTCAGCTGTAACATATACATGTATGTAACTAAAGTAAAAAAAGTACACTGTAACAGCAGGAGTGCAGACTGCTGCACCTGCCCACTAGTTTGGAAATGGGACACACCAATAATACCAATATATTAATGGAACTCCCATGAATTTCATCCAATAGAATATGATTTCATCCAATAGAATATGGTTTGTTGAGAAGTCTCACATAGTGTATTGCTAGCACCTTTCTTAGTAGAACTTCGAAAATAAGGCTCTTTTTCAGTTATTACTATGAATAGATCGATCCTGAATCCCTAAATTTATGACATTAATGGTTTCAACCTTGTATGACGGTGCTGTTATCACAGAATTAACACCATTATCGCATTTCAAGAGATAGTAAAATGAGAAGAATTAATTTCATGCTTAATGAAACAAGCCAATGGTAGCTCATTGTTTCCTAAATAATCAAAGGAGAACAACTACATATTAATATAAAGAAATGGACTAGACACATATTTTGAAAATATGTACGGGATTCTAACACCCTCGTCTACAAACTGGAACATGGTACATTAGTATTTTATTAGTTTTTTGTGATAGGTACTTAAGAGAAAATGTTCTTTGAAAGGATTTCACTAACCATATGTTTTAATTTTTGGTAGTAAATTGGACCCATGAAAATATATGCTTGCAGTGGACAACCAGTAATACCTGAAAACGAAAAGAAAATTAGCACCGATATAAGAGGGTAAATAGCATTTCGTGTGTATAATTAATGTATCATAGAGAACTAGAGTAAAAGCCTTATCCTTATTCTTGTCAAAATATAAATAGTTCATATTTTATTAGAAATTTCAAACTCTTACCACAAGCAAAGCCTCTAAGAAACAGTAATATTTTATGATGCATATATACAATATGTGTATCCAATATGATACATGTTGGATACTGCCATACAAATAATTTAAAACTTCGCAATTTTGTAAATTTAAATTGAGAACATACTTCTTAGAAGTTACTAAAAACAAAATAAAAATTAAAAAGCATTGTCAAAATAAATCACTCTGTATTATCTACAGAGAATGACAGTATCAATCTCATTTCTTTCTTAAATTCATCAACGGACAATATTTCTATATTATATATCTTCTATGCCATATATATTACTTGTATTGGATTTTAATTTTTAAACACTTAGATACTCCACAAATATATTTCGGTGAAGTATCTAAAAGTACCGGTATCATATACATTATGTAAAGTAAACTGAAGTATTGTGTTTGATAATGATATTATACATTACATACAAATCCAATAGTAATATGAAGTAAGAAAATAAAAACCTGAATAAATGAAATCTTTCCCACTGTAGCTGAAGCCTTTACTAACAAGAGTTTCACTGTAAAAGCATGAAACTATGAGAATACAGATATAAATAAATCAATGAATGTCATAACAAAAACAATCAAGACAGTTACCTTATGGCTTCAACCTTGTCAGCATGTCCACTTCTTTCCCCGAAAGCACTGCCATAATGAAACCTACCACATGAAACCCCTGCTTTCCCTCCAAGAAGCTCTATCATCTTTCCAACCGTCATTCGACTGATACAATTAACAAAAATAAGTTCCCATCTTAAAACATGTTATATTATATATTTATTCATTTAAAAATAAATTTGTTTCTACTCAATAGGGATGAGAGATGGTAAGTTTTTTTGACTAATAGTCTGATCTGTGCCAAATAGGCTATCAAATCTAGATAAGTTCTTACAACAGCTAACAATAATCTTTAAGTTCAGAATTTAGATATTATTGGCTATTCACGGCAATTTGAGTTTATTGTTGACTTATAAGAAATTTGAGGCCACAAAATATACTACTGTTGTGTTACATAATGATAAGTAGCTAAGCACTTGGGGAACCCACCCTCAAAAGTTATATGTTAAGGAGGAAGAACTAAGCACTTAAATACTCCACCAAGCGTCTCATACTCCTGCTACCAATATGTACCCAAAAATTAGGGAACCCCACCCTTAGAAAATAATTATTAAAGGGGAGAAAACCAAACACTTAAATACTCAATCGAGCGTTTCATACTACGTGGCGTAGGACTTCGGCACTCCATACAACCCAAGTCCCCATCACTTAGTTAGCTCACGATTTTTTCACCTAATTGTATGCTTTTGGAACAAATATGACTACACATTTTATTTGCCCGCAACTGTTTTGCCATTGACTTAAATAGCACTCGCTTTCCAATTTTCCAAGTACAAAAATGATGAAAAATTCTTCCGAGTAGGGAAGGTGGAAATTGTTGACTTAGTAAAGCTATTCAGCTAGTTATGGAGGAGCCCTAAACTTTGGATTAGAATCGTGACACTGAACGAACAGAGAAATATCCAAAATTTTGCTAGTTAATTGCCTAAAGTAAAGGTGGTTCCCTGCCCAAATTATTTCAGTTGAAGGAACAGAGAAGAACCAAAATTATCACAAATAAATGATTTCAGTTATTTGCTATAGTTCCCCACCTATATCATGAGGAAAAATGACATGTAAAATGAGTTATGGTACCTTGGAAAACCATGAGGATTCATAATCAGATCAGGACAAATGCCTTTCTCAGAAAATGGAAAGTCTTCTTGCGGGACAATAGTTCCGCAAACACCTTTTTGGCCATGTCTGCTGCTAAATTTATCACCAAGCTAACGCAACAAATTCAGACTAGAATTGAATACACTATTGCAAACCAATAACACTAAATCACTATAAAAAATAAACGACTTTACCTCAGGCCTGCGAGTGTGACGAATCAGAAATTTGATACACATGTTTTTATCCTTATCAGAGCATAGAACCACCCTATCAACTACTTCTCCTCCATGACCCTTGAATGATTGCGCATTGGACCTATATGCACTGCTTAAAAGGAAACAATAGAAAAAAATGTGAACCAATAATAGTTAAACCAATATTTAAAAAATAAAAAACAAACCTATCGGGCAAATTTGCAGCAGATCCTGTTTTGGGAGTACGTGTATCAATTGGTGATTGTTTATTAATATAGATGTCAGCAGGCTTAAGAATTTCCCCAGGAGCAGCAATACCATCATCATCAAGTATCTACATGGAGCAGGAAAATACCCAGTGGCATAGAAACAATTTCAGACAACTATATAATTTGAATCAATAATAACAGGTAAAAGAGTACAAGGAATTGTGTAATGTGTTAACACGCTAATCTGGATTACACACATCTGAAGAACATAATTATAGTAATTATAACACTACATGCCGACACTTTCATATATATTATAAACTACAATACTTCAAGAAAGATATACAAATACGATGTAAACAAGAAGCATAATAGCATGTGATTAATTCAACCATTCCCACTCAAGATGGGGCATAAATGTTTCATCCATCCTTGTTATTTATAAAATCAACTCAAGGTCATCTAAGACATTAAATATAATAAATACTTGTTATGAGTTTCCCTTTTATGTTTAAGTCCTAACAATTAATGATTTCATTGAAAGTTGGATTAAGTAAAGGGATACCTACAAGCGGGATTACGGAGTTGTCTCAGAGAAAACAGCCTAACATCCAGTCAATATCGATAGAGTGAAGCAGCTAAAATCTCTAAAAGTGGATGGTAATGTTCAGAGTCCCACATAGAGTAGGATAAACTACTTGATATGGCACTAATCTGTTGAGTTAGATTTGGTTGAGTTTAAGGTATATCATATCCAAACTATCATATTTAAGTTTGTTGGAAATCTCACATAGAAGTCCTTTATTCCCATGCTCGATGTCTTCATCATGAGGAATGTGTTGGAGATCTAATCTAAGAAAGTTGGCTGGTTTGTTTAAGGTTTTCAAATTTTTTTTGTGAAACTCAAAATATCTAATCCAATTAAGATAAAAAAAAATTAAATAGATTTTTCCTAATTTTTACCTCCACTTATATTTTGTTTAAGTACTGAGATCCATTTAAAGGGTTGGCATCACCCAGCAGATGTTTTTCCGTACATACAATCACAAATCAGAGATCGTATCCCTGGCCACATGCTTAAGAGACAAAGTTATCTACCAACCATGTCACACCATGTAGACAATGTTGACCTCCACCTATTGTTTACTTTATATAACATTTAATTTTATTACTCCAAAGTAAAACTATTCATTATTCTTTAATGACCAATTATTTATTTTATTTATAGTTATACTTTATATATTCATTAAGTCTTTTACCCAAGATATAATAATAAAATACAATAAAATGACTAAATTAAGACACTTAATAACTAGATAAAGATCATAAAAAGATGAAAATGAATGAAAAGAAAAAAAAAAAAAAGATAAATAAGAGTTCTAAAGTTAAAAACCAATTAATCTCGTCATCAAGTTGTTTTAGGTTGAAGAAGAATAAATTTGAGAGTCAAACCAATTAAAATTGGTTTGGTTCAAATTAGAAGTGAAAAAAGCCAATAAACCAAACCAATTTAATTAGTTTGATTAAGATTGTTGAATTCATTAAGTCAATCCTATAAACACCTGTTAGTGTACATGTGACAGCTATTGGTGCCAGGATCATTTCATTGGTGGTAGCTCTACGATGGTTTCTCATGTTCAATGTGGTCCTTATGAGCAACAATCATGATGGTAAACGCACACCCCATCCTAAGCATCGCTATCTTGTATGCAGTATCTCTTTAGAACGTGTTCAAGAGAATAAAACACACATAGATTTATGAGATAGTATAACTTGACACCTAGTGTCAAATTTTATAAAATAACACTTCCAATAACTTTATACCAAAACATAAATTTTATCAATCTAACTGTTAACCAAATGATATTTATTTCTAACGATCACTTTGGGTGCAGAATAAAGCCTGAAAATTAATTATTGACTGACTGCAGTGCCATTATTTCCTAAAGCCGGCTGTAAACATAGTAAATCTGCATTTTAGTGATTAATTGAACAGTTGTATCCCTGCTAATTATAGCCTTGCACATTTCTCTCTATTATCAGGATAGGAATTTTTTTTTTTCTTTCCTTCTTTTATTTAAGGATTCTAATAAATGTACATATCCATCGATTTGAACATTTTATATACCAATTGATTCACGGAATGAAATCACCTTTTTTCCTAAATATTTCAAAAATCACCTGTATAAAATTTTACATAATTGAGACATTCGTATACATGTATGTAATTCAATAGTCGCTATTTATGCTCGTTTAAATTAGCATACAGTACATTAAAGTAAATTTATGCAACAATGTATCAGCATCTTTAAATTGTAAGCAATTTTGTAAACTTGATATAATTTATAAACCTTTAAATTTAACAATTAGATTTATAAAATTTACTTTTAAGAAAAACAGTTAATAAAGTGTCACATTACAAGGTTTAATACCTAGTAATCCAACGGATTATAAGATAAATTAAAACTATATTTTAAGCAAATAACTATAGCAAAATGAAATAAAAATTAATTTGTATTCACTAAGACATTACCCGCATACGTCCTGCAGTGTCTGCAGCTCTATTAGGCCTAAGTATCCGATCTGATGTGTCATTCGAATGCTTCTGAACGACGGCACTATATCTATATAGATGGGAACATCAAGGTCAAAAGTGCTACCTTAAAAAGCTTAGACAATAAAATATGCAGCAACCAAAAACACCAAATAAAATTGCATACTTCTTCATGACTATACAACGACCAAACCCACGGTCAAGAGATGCCTTGTTCATTACAATGGCATCTTCTATATCATAACCACTATAGCTCATTACAGCTACAGTGGCATTTTGACCAGCTCCAAGTTTATCATATCCAACCTAAAATGAAATAGGTTAGTCAAAGCCCTTCAAATCAGTGAGAAATTAAACAATGAAATTATACTCACCAGCTCAATGGTCTTTGTTGTCAGTAAAGGTCTTTGAGGATAAACAAGCAGGTAAAGCAAGCTGTCCATCCGGCGGAGCTACATACAACAAGACAGATATAAGCTCATCAATTTACGTTATTTGGAATTTTCTCTACCCTGATTAACCCTACTCTACTAAAAAGTTTGAGTGAAGAAATATAGTTACCCAACACACCATAAGCATTCATAAATTACTTTAGAAATCTGATCCTATGTAAATATTTAGAATTTTAAATCTGGATCCATGTGGACACAAATTTACATCCTTGTGTTTACTTACTTACTTGCATGCATGCATTATGGAAACGTAATGAAAAATTTATTCATTCAAAACACAGGTCCAAACTTGATGATTTTTAACAAAATGGGAATAATTTCGTGAAGTCTAAACCTCATGCAATTGCTGAACTCAAGTCATATAAGAGAACTTTACTTACCTGATTAAATGCTATGTTTCCCATCGCTTGCTTACCCATGGCACACTACAGTGAGCAAAACAATACTAATTTCAGGTTGGCAGAGGAACACACTTCATTCATAGAAGTGAAAAAATTCAGGAAATTTTACATAGAGAGAAGAAGGGAGAAAGGGGAACCTGATATGTATTTCTAGGTGACTGATTATGATGAGGATATGGAATTAACCCTGCAATAACTCCCAAGATGGTAAAAGGCTCAATCTCAATATGCGTAGTTTCAGGTGTGGCATCTCCTTCATATAAAGCAATCTAGAGAGGAAAAAGGCAACTGAGGTTATCAGCTGTCAGGTATAAGATAGAATGTCATAGCTGAAAGAAAAAAAACTAAATGTAATTAGAGTAGAACAAACCAAGGTGTTGTTTTCTTCATTAACATCAAGATACTCAAGCAAGCCATCTCGTAAGAAGTCATCAAATGTGCGTACTCCATCCTGAAAAGTATAAAATTGAATTTTCACAAGATACTTTCTTTGTTTCCAGGATGAAAGAATATGATACACTTTACCATTAACTCTTTCATGTGATGCTGTTTGATTCTTGATATTCCCTTGTCAGCAATGACCAGGGGACGGCAAACTCTACCACCATCAGAAGCTAAGTAGACACAGTTCTGTAAACATATGTGTTTTTCCATTGAGAACACCATTCATTCACGTATTTTGAACATTAAAATAGTTGATGAAGTACAATAACTAAATAGAAACAATGAATATTATGATTTAGAGCAAACTGTAGCCCCAAACGAAGTAAAATAATGCACTAGATCCAAATAGTATAAAACAGAAAAATTACACAAGGGGGTCAAGTTGGGAGAAAACAAGAACAGTATTATTCACCTGCTTTTCATGGACAAAGACACTTACAAACTCGCCAATTTTACCATCTCTCCGCAATTTTCTAATTGCAGTAGCAAAATGCTGAATAAAAAAAAATGATATGGTTAACAATACATAATAATAACAGAATCATGAGCGTATATTTCTTTAGAAATTATGCATTTGATTAAAGAGAGAACAAATACCAGTGGCCTCCTATGCTTTCCAAGGATTAAACCATTTAGAATGACAAGAAAGGAATCAGGTGTGTGAAGCTCCTCTGCAGAGAGAAGTTCCAGGTCTTCAACACCCAATAAATAGCACTGTCACAGAAATAATGAAACTCTATAAAATGCTACTCATCTACAGTAAAAAATGAAGTATACGGAAATCTCTTATTTTTTATATGCATTCAAATACAAGGACAGTGACTATTTCAGTAATCTTCTGAGAAAAGCTTTTCTGGAAAGAGATAGAGAGAGAGAGACTATAAAGGACAAGGTATCTCCAAAACCAAAGGGCGCAATAGGATACTGAAAAGTTTTCGGACAATTTTTCTGTTCTTCCCCTATATAACCGAACATTTTTAATTGTCTTTTTTCAAATCCAAAATTTTAACATCAAAAATTTTTTCATTGATTCGAAACTATGAAAAAGAAAATAACAATTCTCAATTAATGCACGCTTTTTTGATAAAAATTCCAAGTAAACTGTTTTACATCTGAGCACAGATAGAAACTTTGATTATGTCTCTCGAAAATCCGATTGTTGGGAATAACATTTTAAAGCCAATTCTTTTTTCTTTTCAGTATTTTCGGTAGCACCAAGATTATTATAACTATCATATTTCTTAAAAATTTAGATTTATTTGTACCTTTAGGTACACGAACTAAATCATTATGGTTCATGCAACCACTTTATCTTTCCTTACTCTCTTTCTGCATGGTATCTAGGGTGTAGTGCCTTCTTCAACAGCCTTTCTACACAACCCAAAAAAAAAAAAAAACTCACAGCAAAGGAGCCTGACGAAGACCGTTGGCGAGATGAAAAATGTCTGTGCCAGCTCAAACATAATGAATCTTGAGGATTAGGGAGATCATGTTCTTATTGAGGGGTGAGAGGTGAACAAGTTTGGCTGCAGATGGATTTTGTTAGAAATATCTAAAAGATATTATCTTAGAATATTTTCGAGTATCTTAGATGATCTACTAGGATCTTGATAATTAGAAATAGATTTATTAGAATATGATTTATAGGCAAACAATATCATGTATTTATTGTCATCGACTTATATGGAATGGACCATGTTGTGTGGTCTATATACAGTTCTCATCATCTCTTGCATCAAACTTTCTCTCTTTCAACAGGTTTCATTTACCCAACAAGGTAGGGTATCTTAGTTCAGAACAAGGCCCAGTGGATCCCATGGCTCCAGTAGTTTGGTGGCATTTGGAGGAGTTATAGTGTGCCGTAGTCTGTTTATTGGGTCCAAACAATTATGCATTGTCTGGATGGAGGATTATAGATGTCTAACAGTGAAGGCAGCTACAAGAGACCCATTAGTAAAATCATTACAACTTCCTCCAAACTCACCAATGTCGAACTTCACGGAGACAGTGAGAACTATGTGAAACAGAAGTATTTGGTTAAGGTTGGTCTCCAAGGGATGGGTACTGGGTAAAGTATGTATAACTATGCGCTGTGGTCATAACTAAATTGAATTTTAACCTCAAAAAAAGTTTAGAAGATGCCATAAATCCCACTACCTGGATATAACATATACAAATATTTTACATAAGTAGTTACAATGATAAATAATAAAGAAAAATATCTTTGACTTATAATATTAACAAAACATACCATAGAAATTAAGGGGGCCTCGTCTTCATCAGTAGTAACATGAGTCATCAAAGCCAAATTCTTTACCAGTCCACAAGACTCGCCTTCAGGGGTATCACAAGGACAAAGCATGCCCCACTATCAAATGGAAGAGATGAGAAAAGAACGTATAAATTCATAAGTATACAAGATTTTATAAGTTAAAGTAAAAAGAATAAAAAGCCTAAGCAAAACAGGAATACAACAATCTCTGCAAGGTCAAGTACAAGGATAAAACAATCCCGGTTTTCTATCCATAACTCAAAAAACATGAAAACGATCCATCAAAATACTACAAATTGGACTTTATCTCACCTGACTAGGCTGCAAAGCTCTAGGTCCACTTACTTTCCTGGACTTCTCAAACTGTGGTGAGACTCTTGTCATGTGGCCCAGAGCACCAATAAATGATAACCTTTGTAACACCTGTGAAAAGAGAAATTTCATTAGAGGGTATATATCATGTGCGAGATAAATCCAAGTTCCATACGTGGGTCCCAGGGTACCTAAGCAAGAGCAGGTGACTTTGTCATAGTGAGTATCAAGAGATAAAAAAGAACATTTGAAAGGGAGACAATATACAACCTGTGTCATTCCTTTTCTTTCCATTCTGAACCTTTTAATTTCAAAATTACCAGTGGAGAGAGTCCTTTCCAGGCCTAGAGTGATGATATTCTGAGTCCGATTAAGAAGCTATGAACATTTCCAAAGAAAAAATGTAAATAAAAGATCGGGCATGCTAAGAACAGATTGAAAAGAACAAGGCAATGAACAACAATTCTGAACAAACATGATAAAGTGAAAATCATCACCATTTATGGATTTTACATTGATAACACATGAATAAATACAGTTCAGCTACATTTTAACTTTGAGATTCCCCACAAATCATCACTCCAAGATAAAAAAAATAACACTCTGTTCAGATGCTGACTACTTGTTAGTCAACTTCGTATATGTTGACAGCAATGAGAAATTGCCCACTTTTGTCTCAAATAACAATATATTTGTACCTAAGAGAGATTGTAACAAGTTGACAATCAAAATTATTTCACAAGATTTTCACTAACCATAGCTGTCTATCTTATATAGCAGTGTGAAACAATTAACTCCCACAAATGCTACAGCAGGATGGTCGATATTTTATGTATTTAACACTATTGGAAATCTTATGTCAACTAAAGATAAAATCAATTTACAATATGTAAGTAGATACAATCTCCACCTTACAAGTCAGTTTTAAGAGAATGAACTTAAACTCACTTTTTAATATAATATTAAAGTCTATTCTAGAGAAGTTTGTTGGGCCTATTGTGCCACATATTGAATAGGGTGTTCTACCACTAGGCCAAAAGTTATAACTGATAGTCAGGATGCAATCCTTTCTACTTAATAGCATAATAGCCCAAGTACTACGATTCGATTGTGACTTGACCCACCTGCCTATGCTACAAGACAATTGATGTCATCAACTATAGGATCACTGTTGGACCATCCATAAATATCTAGTCCCACACACAAGATGTTCATGCCTCGGTGTGAGAGTGTGTGCTAAAAATCCCACATCGACTAGAAAAGGTCAATTTACAGTATATAAGTGGAACAATCCTCCTTTTACAAACCGGTTTTGTGAAAATGAATTAAACTTGAACTCACTTTTTAATACAGAACAAATATTTTATACTACATAAATAATTAAATATTTATACTACACAGTACCCAAAAATGCATTAGAAAATGAGGGATAAATCACAATTTATCCTCAAAAACATTATTTTAGCGACAGAAATTAATTTTTGAAACCCAAGGCTGTTCCTCTATGACACCGCTGGTCTCCTATAGTAATCTATTGACTACTGCATCACTGCCTTCTCGCATTTGGGTTAGGAAGAACTTTAACAAGACACAAAAGGGACAACAACTACGCATATTAGGCACTGATAAGCACCCAAGCAATAGGAAACCCACCCTCAATAGGTAGCTATTATGGGAGGGAAGCCAAACACTTAAATACTACACCAGCATTCCTTACAACTTGATGTGGGACTTATGTACCCCATAATACCAAAGTCCTTATCAGCACCAACTCAGAACAACAAGCCCAAAATCAAGAAGAGAGTCGGATAGAAATAGAACCATATCAAAGAAACTCTTTAAAGCGACAAGCCAGAGATTCACAACAGCTTTAAATTCGACTCAAGAAGATATAAAGAGTGCGTACAGTAGATATGTCAAAATTCCTAGCCTTGTCTGGCTTGTCTAACATTTTGTCTGTCAAATTTTTAACTTCGGTTGTCATTGACTTGAAGAGATCCTAAACCAGAAAGAAAATGTCAAATAATTCAATTGAAATTAAAAATGTACAAACTACAAGGTATCTCTGCAAAAGCATGGTACATGTCAAATTAAACACAATAGTACCTCAAAAAGTAGAGATATTAATTGGCCAGATAACTCCAACCGCTTGTTACCCACATAATCCTACAAGTTAAAAGCAACACTTACTAGATGATACATTGTAAAAATAAAAATCAAATTAGAATATGATTACTAATTCTTCTCTAACATCATGAATATCTTTGGGAGTCATCAACCCCACGTACTATCTTTGGAAGCACCAATATCAGCTCCTAATGGATTGGCTCCAATCATCAGTTACAATATTCATATGTGAGTCACCCATTTAGGGGGTGTCTGTGTTAGATCAACAGACCTTTTTCAAATATTTTATTTTTTTGTTGTTTTTTGGTTAGTTCATTAGAATTTCTTATCATCTTGCATGTGTATCTTTTTCTTCTACAATAATAGTAAATTCCTTGTTTATTAAAAAAATAAGAAAGGGAAAGAGAAACAGATACTACCTTGTCATCCATTGCATCTTTATTTAAAATCGCATCCATTATGCGTCTCATCATAACAGCAACATATATACATTTTGGCCGAAAATTATCTCTATCCACCTATTGATTACAAAAGAAGCAACTCAGACCAAACCAAACACAAATAAGCAGAATTACATATATACTGACGTAGTGAAATAGAAAAGATTTGGAATTAAACGCACACAGGTATAGTAGTTTTAATGTACCTTCAGGAAATAGAGCCAACCTTAAGGTAATAGTTTCAATGCACAAAAGTACAATAGTCTCAATGCACGTCAAGGTACATTCGGAATGAATCCTAAATATATTTTTATCTTAATAAACCACTATTTATAATACTTCCCCTCAAGTTGGTAAATGAATATCAATTATTTTACCTATAAGATCCTAGAATCTGCCCTGACGAACCCATAGTTAAAATGTTCGCAATCTAAAGTCTTGGTAGGGACATGGGTTGTTACCCCAAGACTTCCTCTAGAAGATGACATCTTGTGTTACAACTCGTGTACTACAAAAACTAAAAATACCAAACATTTTCACCAAGGAGCTTCATTATAACAAATTCCAAAATCTTGTAGAAATTGGGGATGATTGATATTCATTTACCAACAAGAGGGGGGAGTCTTGTAAATAGCAGTTTATTACGATAAAAATATCTTTAGGATCTCCTATTGATTAGGTTAAAATATGTTTAGAATCTTTTTTTTTTATTTCTGCATACTTTTGTTTCCTTATTTTAGTGCAATTGATTGTTACAAATAAAAGAGTTGAGAATGTAATTGTTGAGATTGTTATCAATAAAATTATTCCCATTTGTAGTTCAAATAATTACGTGTGAACTAATTTGGTCAAAATGTGATAAAGAGTTCAACTTTTTGAACATTCGAACTACAATACACTAAGTCAAGATAATCACGTAGCTCTTCATATTGCTCCCAACACACTTTTCAGTTAGCGAACCAAACAAATAGTAGTTGATTTTCAGTATATTCATGAGAAGATCACTTACGGAAAAATTTGCACCTCTAGAATATTCAAAATCATTTGGCTCACATTTTTTCATACTTTCTCTTGTGTACTGAATAGAATGAAATCAAATTGTCCCAAACAAATAAACGCACAAAATTCAAGAGATGCTGAAGATTGAAAGAAATCTTACAGGAACATTTGCAAGAAATACATCTCTTAGGACAGAAAATGCTCTTCCTTCCTATATATATGGTTCAAGTGAAAAAAACCACAAAATTGAAGAGAGAAAAACATAAATTAGTATATTATTTTATCCAAAACATTGTAATGTAAAAGAAAAAAATAACCTCACAAGAGAGACAGAGAGAGGTGAAACCTTTTCAGCTGGATTGTTTGAATACATGGAACGTTTTACCTGGTAGGTGCACAAGTTATTAATAAACACAGAAAAAAAAAAAAAAATATATATATATATATATATATATATATATATATATTATATGAATGTATCTAAAACTATAAAAGCTGAAGCACGTGTATAAATCAAAATCAGAAACTGCCAATAAATTGTCATTTTTATTATATTACTCAAGTACATGCGTGAGTTGGACAATTTAGAGGAGTATACAACTTTTTTCATAAGAGAATAGTTCACTAACGAAACAGAAAACTATAAATCTGTTGGAACCAACAATGCCCTCTGAAGGTACCCACACGTAGATGCTGAACTCTTCATAAAAAAAATATGGAGACAAACTCCTTCTGACAAAGATAAACATCTAGAACCACCACCCTACATAAAAGATACCGAATGTTACTCAAGAGACTACCCATCCCCCAAAGGAATCCTAACTCAACAATGGACTACCTCTTTTAGTAAAATGTAAATCGTCTAAATAGCCAAACCAAATAATGTAAATACGGTATTTAGGATACTTGAAATTCTAGTACTTCTTATTTTAAGTTTAATGATAAAGTTTTCACTGTGCAGTTCTAACACAGGAATTTCCTCATGTCCTCTATTCACTTCTTCCTCTTAAAGTTGCACAAAATAACTCACAACAGATACCTATTTGAAAGATTGGATTTCCCTCCAGTCCAGCAATTTAATAGATAAATAAATAGGCATTTCTAAATGAGGTGAGAAAGAAAAGACAGAAAAGTATAAGAAAACAGCAAGTTTGGCTACTGTAGACAAATATCTGTATCATTTTTTAAATCAAATGATGTATTAAAAGTTCAAAATAAAGCAACTCTCCATTAAAAGGAGACTGCATAAAACAAATATTTCATCCTATAGAAAAAGCCATCTTTAACAGTAAAATTAACACCGATATAAAGATTAAGAATGACAGAAAGATGCCACCTCACACTATTAATTTCAAAGACAGCACAAAACAAGACTGGAATATGGAAAAACAGGGGAAGAATATCTGCATATTTACTTAAGGAAGATCAACTCCACAAAAATGCATTCGGATAAGGGAACCATCATGAAAAGGGGAAAAGGTTGTAGAAAACTAGATATTTAAGGAAACTGGGTACAATACAACAGACAAAGATATATTGATGTAGAAAAAAAACAAATAATAAATCTGCCAGCTCACCAGCTTATCAAGGTACTCCAATGCTTGCTCTTGAGTATATACATTGCATTTTCTACATTCCTGATTGTGAAAAACATATTTCACAATTAATTGATAAATACATAACGATATAATTTACTTAAGATAACTAAGAATGAGCAGAGAAGCATGTAATGTATTGTAGAAGTCCCTTGCTTCTTCAAACTCCTATAATTTATTATGGATAGAAGTGCCATAACATTTGAAATAACAAGTATGTACAATAATTACCTCAAAAGAGGGCAATAGTAGATAACTATAACGAGGATCTCTTCCAACCATCTGTGTAACTTCTTGATCACTCTGCATCCCCATAGCCTTCATAACTACCATTAGAGGAACCTATAGAATAATTTTAATGGAAAGAGGGAGCTAATTTTAATGAGAACAGAGAGCTAAATAAAAGCAAATAAGTCATACTAAGAATGTACAAAAAGAAAACCTTCTTAGGAAACTGATTCAAATGTAACCAGAGCTTCTCATTTTCCATTACAATAACGGTTTTTGTTTTTATTTTCTCCGTGCTGCTTGTAACAGATGCAGCTATGCTGAAAGCCAAAATAACAAGAAAACATTAGCCCAAAAGAGATCTCCATTTAGAAACTCTACACTTTACCATCATATATTTGTGCTCCAAATCTTCATAATATTCTTCGATTCATGCATATAAAGCATAAAATATAATTAACATTTATGAACTGGTTAGAAAGTTTTCGTTCAAAAATCCTTTCTTGTAATTCCTCACACCTTTCTTATAGAGTGCTACTTAACTTCATGACAAACCCCTATGGAGTACATGAAAGTTTCATGCAGAAACGGAATTGGTAATCTATACAAATTACATGAATGTACAGCCAAATTAGATGTAAAGAATAATAGACAGCTAGGAGAAGAAGATGACATCCAATAACATTTAAGCCTTATGACCTTACCCCATTAAAAAATTAGTTTCAATCTAGAAACAAGAATATAAATTCTTTTACTCCAATAAAAATGCAATTAATTGAGCAAAAGAACAAGTTAACCAACGCTACTACTTGTCAAACATGTGATCCTATTTATTTTGGAGACAGAAGAAAAGAATCATGGACAGATAGAATGGATCAGAGTACAAACAAGAACTTACAGGCAATCCACCAATAAAAGAAAATACAAGAAGAAAATATTAGTCTAAAAGAGATTTTGCATGAAGAAACTTCATGCTTTTACTACCATAACTTTGTACTCCAAAACTTCACCCTTTCCTTTGATTCACGTATTTATATTCACATTTATGAACTGGTAGAGGATTTTCATGCAAAAACCTTTTTTTGAAATCCTCATGCCTTCCTTAAAGAGTGCTACTTCACTTAGTCACAAACCCCTGAAGTCTAGAGCTCCCTCTAAGGACTGTCTTTTATATGCACAATGGTGGTTAATAGAATTAATATTACTAACATGTTTTACCAAAACTAGTGGAACACAAGCGTAGGCACATGTATGTCCACTTTTTTCTTATGGTGACAAAAAAGTAAGAAATTAATTCTTGTCATAATTAAAATAAAAAAATATGTACATAAAAAGTAATTATAAAACAAAAAAAAATTATAATTTTATCATAGGTAATTTTTTTTATTGTAAATAGTTAATTGAGTTTTAAAAATAGTTACAGAACCTAAAGTGTAAAATAATAAAATGAGTTACAAGGCCGTTGTAGAAAGGAATCCTCTTTGTCCATAGTTATAGATGCATATCATCTTGCCTAAAATCAGAGATATAATCTAAGATTTAGAATAAGAAACTAAAGTCAACTAGTTCCGTATTCATTGTCTCCTAACCAGCACCTGGATGTTCTCCTAGAACCTACATAACTGAACTCAGTTAATACCAGAGGAATGAACATAAATGGGAACTGTTTACTACTCCATTGAGTCTTAGTAAACGTATACTTTTACACATGAACATGAACAAATACAATCATATCCTTTGATTACAGGGAACCAGGGATTACAACTAACAGAATTAAAATTCCAATTATCTGCATACAGTGAGTATCTATATGACATGTAAACACGCTTGTATTTATATGCAAAGGCAGATATTAGAAGGAAAACAACAAGGAACTATCACACCAAGAATGATTACTTACTTTCCTTTTTTGTCCGTGTCTATAATTATTCTATTCTTTGAAAGCTGCTCTTGTATCAAAATCACCTGAAATTGATAGATAAAATCATAATTTGAAAAGAATAAAAGAAAAAATATCTGGATGATATTACATTATATTTAAAAAATGAAAGTTAGTATCAAGGACCCAGAATTAAAACAACTGAAAGTTTAATATGTCTGATTAAAAATCTTAAAAGTAAGAGTATAACCTTCTCGGTTCCTTTGATCACAAAATACCCTCCAGGATCAAGGGGGCACTCACCTAATGAAATGAACGATAAAACAGGTAAGATTTTTTATATTGAAAAAAAATACAGGAACAATGGTAAAAAGAATATATATATATATATATATGTGTGTGTGTGTGTGTGTATAATCATATGTATTTCAAATTCATACAAACCGAGTTTAGCAAGTTCAGTTTCATCTCTCCCATATAAAACACAACAACAACTCCGCAACATAATAGGCATTCGTCCAATTTCAACATTGAGCTGCGAAGCAAAAACAAAGTCAAAGTTAATAACACAGATCTTCATCAAAGTCAGATTACAGTACTTTTTTAAAAGCCAAAGATAATAACAAAAATTACAGTAGTTTTCAAATACCCTTTTTTGTAGGCGAGGGTCATCACGACTTCCATAAGTGTACTCCACATCAACACATATAGGAGCAGCATACCTTTATAACCAATAAGTACATTAGAAAAAAGCCAATAATTTCATAGAACAAATGACTGACTAGAATGTATTTGCACATTGATTAATTATATTAATAGCTAAGAAATATCTAAGTAAAAAACATTAGACCGTGTTTTTCAGTGTAATATATCTCACGTTTGATCGCTTAGGCGGCATGTTTGTGGAGTAACGTCATCAGTAACAGACTCGTCCATTATTGATGGTTTACGAATTTTGACATTTAAAAACCTGCGGAAGAGACCCAGTAACCAAAAGCAAATCAAGCTTTGAAACACTAAGAACAATAACATAGAATAACAAAACGGACAAGTTATAAACAAACCACCATCTATACCTCAGATATACATGTGGATGCCTACTCGCCCTGATCAAATTGTTAGCGCGAACTATTTTTTTTATTTCTGTCTTCACAAAATAGTTAAAGGAATCCAAATGTTGCTTAACCAATCCCCTAACCTACCAAATGCCAAAGTGTAAACAAGTCATCAAAAATCAACCACCAATAGCTACACTCCCTAATCACATGTAATTGCAATGATACCTTGAGGAACTCAGGCAGAAGTTGGTACTTGTCAACAGCAGATTTTACAGGAGCAGTTAGAATCCTTTGGTCAAAACCAGAATCACCAGCTATCTTGTTTCCCCCATTGCTCCTTAGTTCACAAAAACCAGCATTAACACAAAATTTAATTATACTCTCAGAGCACAATCTTTAACATTGTTATAACCAATGAAATGTTTTCTCAAACTATTTTCTCAGTAATAAAACTCAGCCCCACATAATATTTGAGAATGAAAAAACGTAAAAAAAAGTTGAAATAACAGCTCGGCACAACAGAAGCCAACGAAGAAGGTTCTCGAACTTTGTGTGGAAGTAATGTGTGATGTGAGGAATACAGAGAGAAAAGAAGAAGAAAAAAACTTACTCTGTGACGGGTTGATGCGAAGGATCGTGCTTGGGAGCCATTAGAGTGATGGGTCAGTTGCAGGATTATGGTTTTGTTCCTTGCAATTCGAAAATGGTTTATATATGTGGGGGTTTTGGGATTAGGGATGGTAAGTCTTTAAGCGGGGTTTTCTTAAGCCCTATTTTTGTTCGCAAAAACCCCCCATAATAAATAAAGTGGAATAAATAATAATATGAAAAAAATTGTATATAACTTTTTTTTTTTCGTGAGTTATTATAGTGATATATTAATAGATAGAACATATATGAAATAAATTAAGTTGATAAAAAATTAAAAGTAGAAACATTGGATTTAGGTTGTCCAAGAATGATTATTAGGGATGATAATTTTATCAATACTTATTATTGTTATTTGCATACGAGATAAAAGATTGACCGGAAAAATATATTTTATACATGAAAAAATATTTTTTAAAGAGTCAAAAATGGAAATGGTAAATATTGATTTTACATGTTAGCAAAAATATTTAAATATTTATGATGAAAATATGTTTGTTTTTTCAGGATGTTTAGTTTGTTTTCTCTATGTTCATAAAACATGGTGTATTTGGATTTTACACCCAATATGAGAAGCACATTTGAGCCTTATAAATTAAAATAAGACAAACAATGTTTATAGAAGGGTTAAGAATAAACAGTGATTACTTCTCAAATCACGTATAATCAAATTAATTTAAAAGAAAACCAATAAAGTCATTCATTGGTAATTTAATTATTTATATCTTTTAAAACAAAGCTATAGAATATATATATATATATATATATATATATATATATATATATATATATATATATATAAAATAC
>Ga0209489_102429_pt1 | contig 38017 bp, 24 predicted proteins | sample SiratrowhiteBW_FD_187527 | JGI IMG/M metagenome (GOLD analysis project Ga0209489, IMG submission 187527) | Root nodule microbial communities of legume samples collected from California, USA - Siratro white BW (SPAdes) (version 2) | ecosystem: Host-associated > Plants > Roots > Nodule | place... | reverse complement strand
AAAAACATATATATATATATATATATATATATATATATATATATATATATATATATATATATAGAAAAAGAAAGAGAGTAAGAAATTTGACCATGAAAACAATCAAACAGTTATGGGATCAAAAGAAAATAAACTTTGTATTATAGCGACAACACCATTATTTTAAGCTAGATTGTTAGTAAAGATATAGAGAGATTCACACACACTTCACTACCCTAATAAGTTATAAAGAAAATATAACAAAATAGAAATTAGTAAAAACAAAACAAAATGTGAAATAACAAAAGTAAAAACAACAGGAAGATATTATAAAATAAATTGCACTCCTTCCATTTTACTTAATTTAATCCTTTTAATAATATTTTGAATTATTTTTCATTTACTTATTTCATTGCAATAATTATGATCTGATTTCAATTTACCTTAAATAAATATTTACATAATCTATCTTTTTTTCATAATAATGTAGTGTAAGGATTGAGTTGGATTTATTTAAAAAGAGGAACACTTTAAATGAGATAAAGTACGAGTCTCATTGATTAAGTTAGAAAACTTTATAAAGTAAAAAATATGCATATTTAAACTTTATTTTATAAAAATATTATCTTTCTAAAACACATTTTTGCCTTCTTTATAGTATTATGATAGTTTCATTTATTCTTTTCAAAATTTGAGTTTCTCCTACTTATGTGGGATGGATAGTATAGTCTATTATCAAATTTAGTATCTAAAGTAAGTTTTTGTAATTAAATAGATATAGTTATATATACACAATTACACATATACTTTATGTAGGAAATATTTATATGTTTTATTAATTTTTTTTAGCTTTTTAGGTGAATTGTGTTGTATAAAAAATGTATGAAATGTAAAATGTTAATTGATGTGATTTGAGGTCGATAACGTAAATACAAACATGATGTTTATTAAGAAATACAAACATGATGTTTATTAAGAAAACAACATTATCTATTATATAATAATAAATGTGTTGAATTTAGAGATGTAGGTAAAAAGAAATTGTATAAATTGTTTATTATACTCACATAAAAGAATGTATCATGCTATGAGAGTTAATAGAGGTTTTTATGACTTAACTTTCGGTGTGAAAAAAAGAACTTTGTCTCATAAGTCACAATAATTTATCCTATCACATAAGTGGATAATGTTTCTTACCCATGGTGAAGTGTGGAAGAGAACAATAATGTGATAGATGCAAAATCTATGTCGAAGTTTAGTATCTTCTAAAAGTCATTAAGCGTTTAATGTGAAGAAACCAACAACTGATTGTGATGTGTGTGAGATGTGACAAGTGATGTATACAGATTTTGGTATGTTATGAAAAAAACACTTAATTTGATTATGTGTTCATTAACATGTGCTCGGTGTTTGTGTCATAAGAGAGTAGGAAGTGTGTGAGTTGGTAATATAATTTGTTATTATTTTATATTATGAAAGTTTTTTAATTTCTAACTTATCCTTTTTATGAATTTGAGCATATATAACTTATTGAGCATCCATATGTGAATTTAAGCAACCAATATCTCAAATAAGAGAAAATCGCCACAACTTACCTCTTACTTGAGTAATCATTTTCTACATAAGCAAATCAATCAATTCTAAAAAGAAAGAATAATGTTTTAACCATCTTCTCACTTGAGTGTCTAAACACTTGGAAATGACATAATATATTAATATAATGATATATTAACAAGTGAAACGGATAGATGGAAAATAATGTCTATACTTGTTAAATAATTTTTTTTCATTATAAAGATAATAAATAAATTAGATATTTGAATAGTGTTATTAGGAGTGATTACTATTATTACATGTATAATACTCCATTTAGTTGGAACAATAATATTAATAGTTGCATTGATAGTTATTTTCATTCTCAAATCTGTATAATTGCATTTTTGGTGATATTGACAAATACAATGACAATTTTTCTTTTATAGTTACGTTTTTGGTAAGGAAATAAATTATAGTGAAAGTGAAAATTTTAATTTTAGTTTAATAAGTAGTTCGAATGATAGTAATTCCATTCTAGGAGAAAATTATAAGAATCTCAAAAGAAAAATTGAGGCGGATTGAATGCGAAAATTGTTATTAGACAACAATTTATTTAAATAAATAAAAAGTAAATAAATAGATGTGAAAGATTGATTTTACTAATATTTTTCACACAATTTAATTCCTCCTAGTCATTAGCTAAAACTTTTTAATTATTCAGTTAGTTTAACTATTCACAAATTTAATTTAACCTTAATTCTCCACTGAAAAAAATTCTAAATTACTTAAAGAATATATCAATTCATTGATAAAAAGGAAGAACTTAAAAATTGATTTATAAGTCTTAACCATATTTATTTCCATCCATATTTCTTGGAAATAAGTGATACCAATGTACCTATATCTAATTAAAACATAATTTCAAAATTATAGTTAAAATTATAAAATCAAGATTAAGACACACAAATATTACGAGCAAAGCAAAAATAATTAATTGAATTAACCAATCTTATTAAAAAGTAAAGAATAATTATATCAATCACTTTATTATTCTCAATTTAATAGCAACATTATTTATTATTTAACTATTGTTACGTCATTACACCTCTAACTCTAACTTTATAACATTTGGTTGTGTCTCACAACTTTAATATCCATATTCTTCAATACTTTTGACTTGATCAATATAATAATAGATTTATTTCCTAACATGATGAATTTCTTATTCAATAAAAGATTAAAACTAATAAAGTCACTGTAAATATATATATATATATATATATATATATATATGAAAAAAATAAAACAATAAATTCTATAAAAATTGAAAATAATACTTAATAAATATTTTAAAGACAAAATAGAAAGAAACATAAGGTAGAAGTTAGAAGTTAATTTTAAAGTAACATTTCATAAAACACTAAGAGCCATTAAAAAAAAATAGACGCTAGCAAACATAACTCAAATGTCTAAAAGTTGCAAAAAAAACGTACAATATTTTGTTAATTATAAAAAGATAGTGAAAACTGTGAACCAAGAAAAACTTCAAATGAAATTGTGATGACTGCATGCACAGTATTTCTAATAAAAATTATTTTAAAAATTAACTATTATATATACACACACAAAAATAAGGAATTGAGAAACAAAACCTGAATACTGACCATGAGAACAAAAACTGAACAAACCAATTGAAGGGTAATTACAGGAATGGTGGTGCACCAGAAAACTAAGTGATGAAAAAATGCACTAGAAAAATATATAAACCATACTTTTAGCCTTAAATACACAAGTCATGGTAGCCTTAGCTTTGCATGGCTTAGGCTCAATTCATTATTGTTATGATGGATGAGGAATCATTCCAAATTTACTTTCCATTTCTTGAAAAAAAAGGTGGGGTGAGTTTGATTTGGTTATTTAGCCAAGCATATATTGATGGAAGAAAATAATGGGAAGAGAAGAAGAAAAGGGTTTGTGTTTTTCTGGTCCAGGAGCTGAGCTTGTTGTGTGGAGTCCCAGGAAGCAGAGTCCAGATGGCAGCTTTTGTACTAAAAGATAAATGAGGGTGAAAAGTTAGAGGAGTGAAAGGGATAGGCACCACCACAGTGAGACGTAGCATAAGGGCAAAAACAAACTTTTGGGCCCTCACTCACATGTTCATCAAAATACCCACTTTCTACCCTTTTCAGTGCTGCGGTCCCCTTCTCTCCCAATGCTAATCTTGTACCAATTTTTTCTGTCTCTATTTACTTCTGTTGGATCAATTTTTATGTATAAACATGTTCAGGTTAATAATAACAGGCCTATAGGACTTGATGGTATGACCTGGTTTCACACCAGACTGTCTCTTTTTACCTAAACTTTTAATTTTTATTATTAATTTCAATATTATTTGCATATTTGATTTCAATTAGCCCAGACCAGTGGACAAAAACATGTTAGATGGACAGGACAACTTAAAATATGGAACAAATCTTTGAAGGCGAGTCAAACAAGAACTATACAAATGGATTGGACCGTATGGGTTGTACTGTCGATCAGGAAAATATATAATGTAGGAAATATCTCCAGCAATATGTCATCCCAATCTGAAAACCAATTAATTGAATTAATAATCATATATAAGATAAATTCAATTTAAGAGTATTTTTTTTCTGTAAAGGCCATAACTTTATTTAATTAAAGATAATTCTTTCCAAGAAGGTAGAATTAGTATGGATAATACGATTTTTCGTTTGTTTATTTAACAGAATGACAAATTCATAAATTTTAAGAGTACAAAAGTCTAGTAAAAATAAGTAAACATAAGTAAACATAGTATAATGTAATTGTATGATAGATAGTTTAAATATAATTTTAGAGGATAGTGTATAATATAATATAAAAAATATATCGATACGTGAAATTGATTATATCCATAAGTATATTGTAGATGATCGAATATATCTTTGACACATTAAGTCAGTTGTTATATAAGAAAACATAGCCTAGACTAAAGATCTTGAAACATTGTCTAATGTATACCGAAAAACCAAGACGACATCTAATTAAGAATATCATTAATATCTAATCAAGCACGTTAAACCATTCGTACTCTCACTAATATATGATTAACTACTTTTATTAGTATCTAACAAAGTCTATCCACATGTAGCCCCAATCCAAATCCTATAAACAGGTTAGTGTGAGACAAGTAAAGATTACATTCACTTGCATTTACCACTCATAAATACGTTTAACTAACTTGGACTTTGAAGTACCTTTTGCTGGTATCCCACCACCCTTGGGACTTAATACCACGAGTCTAATCAAAATATGAAAAAACTCAAACACAATAGATCAATATTTGGAGATCTTTTTTTAATTATCTAAGAACACAATTTGCAACTTGCGTATTAAGTCAATTGTTGGATAACAAACAAATGTTTGGAAAGTATTAGTTAAATAAAGTATGTGCCTCATATATAAGTCTCTACGATATTCAGAGAGGTTATCCAACAATTTCCTTCATCAATGTGCAACGATGGATCATATGAGATGATACAATCTAACATGCCACCACTAGAGAGTAGGTCAAGACACTACTTTCTTTGGTTAAGTACCATAACATTGGTAGAAGGACAAAACTCCAATTCAAGAAAAAAAAAATAAAGAGGGTCGAAGTACTTGATCCCAAAGCTAGTACTAAGATGATTCTTGACAACTTTCAATTCTTCTACATTATTTTCAGTGAGTATCATATAATCGATGTACACAAGAATGACAAAAAAAAGAAGAACCCTTAATCAAAGAAACTTTGAACAAAGCCCAATGTATAAGGTGGAAGTAAGTTTGGAACTCCATTCTCCACTAGTTTTCTTTAAACCATAAAAAGGCTTTTTCAATTTGTAAACTTATTGTGCATGACTAATATGTAAACTTGGTAGTTGGAATCATATATATTGCTTCTTGTAAGACACCATGAAGAAAAGCATGATTGACATCTTGTTGCTCTAAAAATCAACCTTTTTTTGTTAAAATTGGTAGAATAAAAGGAGTACTATTAATTTTTTTTTTAACTGGAGAGAAGGTTTCAAAATAATCTAAATCCTTTATTTGTATGTACTCCTTAAAAACCAATTATGTCTTAAATCTTTGAATTGTACCATCAGACTTATGTTTAATCTTGTAAACCCATTTATATCCAATTAGGTGATTTATTGGGGAAAGATTCACCAAGGATCAAGTTTGATTTTGCTTAAGTGTAAGTAACTCCTTACTCATATTTCTTTCTAAAAATCATATTTAGAAGTCTCAATAAAAGAGGTTGACTCATTTTGAAAGAAAATGTTAAAACAAGAAATGATGTGTGATTGAAAACAATTAACAAAAGACAAATAATTTTGAATAGGATGTTTAATACATAAAGATTTATAGGTAGTAGCTTGAGAGAGCGAAATTGTGTAAAAAACCCCGAAGTACTTGGGTCCTTTCATTATACAACTAAAAGTGTGTAAAATAACATTTGATGATGAATTCATATGTATTTTTGTTGGAATAATAGAACTAGTAGATTCATTGTTTAAATATGTTGCGACATAATTGTGTCCAATAGTTTTTACATATGAAATGTTGGTGTGATTATTATTTTTATTAGGTGCAAAAACAAAATAATGATGTATGTGACAACCATAGGAAATCTCAAAAAAAGAATTCATAAAAGTATTTTGTACATATTTAAGAGAAGCACTTAATGTGTCTTGATCAACATGGCCAATGGAAAACACATTCTCATAAATACTACATTCCTCGAAACAATAATGTTTCGACTCTTCAAGACGAAAAGAACAAAAAATTTTGTTCTATACTTATATCCTAAAAAAGTTATTTTTGAGTTCTTGAGCTAAGCTTGTCACATGAGGAACAGAAGGTAGTGACAAAGACTATACACTCAAATATTTTTAAATGGTTAAGATTTGGTGAATGATCATGTAAAATATCAAATGAGCTTTTATTTTTCAATAAAGGAGTTGGTGTCTTATTAATGAGACAAACAACATATGTGACAACAAATGACCAAATAGTTATAAGAAAATTTGATTGAAAAATGAGAGCACAAATAATATTCATTATGTGTCGATGTTTTCATTATACAATGTCAGTTTGCTAAGGAATTTCAACACAACTAGTTTGGTGAGCAATTCTTTTATTATAAAAAAATTCATGCGTAGAAAATCCAGGTTCATTATCATTTCTCAATATTTTTAATTTGCTTTCAAATCGACTTTCAAGTTTAATTATAATGTTTCACAAACTTGTTCTTACTTAGTATTTTCCCTTTAACAAACATATACAAGTGAACCTAATAAAAGCATCTATAGAAGGGATTCGAGTGATCCCCAAATATTAACGTCTGATCAAGAAGAAGTTTTCGTAGACTCAATATTGCTAAGAAGAAAATAAAACTTCTTTTGTTTTGTAAAGTGACATACATCACAAGGAGAAGAAATTGAAATATCAATATAAGAAAATAAAATGTGTTTAAAGAATAATCTGAAGTATGTCTCACACGACAATGTTACAACTTTATTATCTTAAGATCTATATTAGCATTATTTTTATTACAATGTGAAGAAAGAGTCATCTTACAATTTGTATTAGGAACTCTTTTTGTATAACTTGGTGTAAAAGAACATAAAATACTTAAAGTCTTCAACTGATATAAGTTCTTCACCTTCTTAATTGTACCAATCAGTTTCTATGTATTTTCTTGAAAATGAAATAGTTTGAAGAGTGAAAAAAAGTAATGCAACTGATTGTTTTTGTCAATATTGAAATAGGAATAAGATTGATAGATAATAAAAGAATGTATAATACAACTTTCAAATTTTTTAATTCATATACGTGGTTTAAGAAAAATTGGCATGTAGTTTGTTATCACTAAGTAGAGACATGAATTTCAAGAATTATAGCGATTGAGGAGAAATAATTTTAATCAAAACAAATATTATTAGTAGCTCTTATATCTAATATTCAGAAATTATGTTTTCTAACTAAATTCACGTTATTAGTAAAATTATCATAAGATGTTAAAACGATCGAAAATATGACAAGATATATTAATTTGTAATTATCTTAGAAGAACCACAAATTGTTGATGTTGTTTATAAGTTAATTATTTCTTTGTATTTGTTGCATCTTCCTTAAAAAAAATCACACATTAGTATAATTTTTTATTTTAGTGACTTTTCTCATAATCTAATAAGAAAAAATAATTGTAAAAACATGTATGAATCAAAACGTTTTACTATAGCTCTTAAAAGAAAAGTCTAAATACATCATTAAACAATTTCCACACCAAAATTTAGGATCTAAATACTTCATCTAAATCAATATAAACAAATTAATTAAACTTTATGCTAATTAAAAAGTTATAGATATATATCAAATTTGTTGTCCTTTTACAACACCAAAAATGCATTGAGAAGTAATTAGAAAGATCTAGAGTACATTAAAAAGTTACATAACGTTTATGATTAGATAATAATATAAAACTTATTTTTATCACTATATTGCTCATTATTCGTGTTTGGAACTAGTGAAGTTGGTCTTGGATTCCATTCTACTTCAGTACTGTTTTCTCTATAAGGTATTTCTCCCATGACATGAGATGTGCGAAAAGAGAAAAAAGAAAAGGGAAAATGTAACATATTTTGGGGTAACTTTTATGACCGGGTGCATGTGGGAGAGGGATCCAAAGCTATGCAAAGTGAGTATTTTGTCAAATAAAATATTCAAAAGCATGCATGTTTCTTCTTTATTTTTTTTGGAAGTATATTCAAGATCCGAAACACGTACTAAGATTTCTCTGAGACCATAACAGTAACTGCTTTGGGGTGTCCTTCTAGATCAGAGCATCCATTTCTGATTCTGTAAAAGGCAACCCATAAAATTTGCTTCTTTATGATACCTTTTTTTGTATTGCTTAGATTTCAATCGTGTAAAATATAAGTCACGGAAAGCAATTAGCTTCCTTGGTCAAGAAGAGTTGGTGAGTGATAGTTTAATTAAGTGTAATCAGAATTTGATGATTCATATTAATTCATATTCATTTACTTCAAAAACACACTGAACAGCAAACTGGTCTTGCTCACTACGATGTTGACTTCAATTTCTCTTTCTTCACCTCCAACTTTCACATTGGATTCTTCCGAATTTCATTGAGAAGGAGCTAATAGAACGTCACCAGAAAAATAAGGAACCTTAGTGATAAATTTTCTTGGTTTAGTTTCATCTTGGAAGTGCAATCTACGCTGAGAAAGAAATTCCAGAAAAGGAGTGTACATGATTAGACTTGGGATATAACAAATCACTTTCTTACGAGTTAAAAGAAAACATTTTTTGGGTTACAAGAATCACTTTCTTTTTATTTTAACCCACCAGTTTTTGCCTCTTCGATCAGCACAGGGTCTCTTATTCAATGGTTTCAAGTTACAACGAAAAGGTTAGGTTGCTTGCTGATATAATAGAACTGAAAATGGGTATCTCAATAAAGTTTTGAAGGATTGATTTTTCTTAACATGGTGTTTCAAGATTTCATCTTCATTGATTCAACTTGATAAAAATAAATAAAAGAATCTGCTAAATTGTTGTTTCCGCCAAATTAACACCGTCTTAACAATTTAACTTTAAGTTTAACCTATTAACCACTTTTTGTCTAACTTCATCATTTAAAAAATAACATTACCAACTACAAATATTTTAAATTTCAAATAACCATCACCAGTTTCACCACCGACTCACATTCTTCATGATTTTTTTTATAAAACTATTTTTTAATTATATTCTTATGAAAATTATTATTAATTGTACAATCAAAATTTACTTGTTACCTGAATTTCTAAAATAACAAATTTATTTTTAATTTAAAAATATTTAAATGTTTGAATTTAAGGTGAAAGTTTCACTTTTTCATTTGATATAGGTAAGTTTTAATAAAGACAGTTCCTTCGGTGTTTTTGTTATAAATTTCTAATTAGAATTAAAATTTTACTTTAATAACTCATATAATAAAGGTTTGCATATATTATCAATGTTTTCTTAATAGTATTCTTTTTTATTATCATAAAAATAAGTAGACACATTATGAAACTAGTTGAATAAAAAAACAGAAACTCGTTTGTAAAAGTATACCGATCAATCTAAATTAAAGTTTGAATTAAAAGATATTATGACTTAAGGTGGGCTTAAGTAGCATAAAACTTGTCAAAATTTCATTCGTCGAAAGCATTAAAATTGTGTACACGACTTCTATTTTTGGATGCATTCAAAAATCATCACAACTTAACATGAGTTCAGCGTTTTGCTGTAATAAAAAAGTCGTCACCACATAATATAATTTTTTTGTTTTTCGCATAAAAAAAATACTAATTTTTACAATAAAATTTATCTATTTTCGTAAAAAAAAAAAAAAAATCTACTCCAAATTAATAATTTGCGAAACATATTGCACCATTTTGATGATTTTACCGACTTCGTTACATAAGTTCAAATTAAATTCAAACTTTTTGACTAGTTTATTTATACTTAGTATGAGGAGTCACTTTTGACACCTCATATGCAGACATGATTTAACAATTTTTTTTTCTTCTTAATAATATTTTTTAGGCAATAAAATGTTATTAAACTATAATCTACGTGTCAAATAACACATTAGTGTCACAATATCATCTAACGCGGCATCAACAAAAAAAATATTGAATAGCTAATACAAGACAAACAAATTGATTTGAAAAATCTAATTTGTTCAATGGTAAAGTTTTATTGAAAATTTTGGAAGTCTAAAGCTTGAAATACACTTTAAAGAGATTTGGAAAACCATAACCCGTTAATAGTATTTTTGGATTCAGCGACGGACAAGGAAAAGTGTGGGAAGAAGGATAAATAAAAGATTAATTAATTACAAAAAATAAAAGAGAAAGTTTAAAATTTTTTCTTTTAAAGTGCTAATATGTTGACATCTATCATATGTCATTACATCCTAAAAAACGATCTACTAAAGAAGATTGATGTATATAATAAAATAATAATAAATTTAATAAAATTATAAAATAATTATAATGAAATATAAATAAAAAAATATTAATAATAAATTTATAAGATAATAATAAAATAAGGTAATTATTAAAATAAATTATTAATAATATTAATGTTAAAATTTTTAAAAAATAATAATATTATAAATAATAATTATAATAAAAAATATTTTATTAATCATATCTTATATAAACTTTTATAAAATTTATCTTCATTTTTTATTATCTTTCTTTAATTTAAAGAGATATACTTTTTATTTACTTTCACTCCAAATTTTCTATATATATATTTTTTTTAACTTTCTCATATCTATCTTCAAATCAAACACACCCTCAAAATATATCCACGTGATGATACACAATTAGTAACGTGTGCGTAAGAGACGTATCATCACTTAATAAATTTCAGCAAACAGTGTTAAAACAAAATAATTTTTATCAATGACTAGAATGAGATTTTTTATTATTAAGAACCATATGCCAAATTTGCAAATTCATGAGAGATAAAAAATAGTTTAATATATCCCAATGCATAGCTCTAACATACATGCAGACGAGGTGTTTGAAGAAATTGGCAATATATATTTCAGACGTGTTGGTTTAGATTAAAGCAGGCAATTTCTGGTACGAAAAGTAGAGATTACCCAACATACCTATGCTCAAATCCATGCTAACATTATCTTTGTAGCTGATCTTGAGCCCTATTAAAGGAGAGAAGTACCATGTTCACTTTATACATTTTCCTTATAATATTTTATGGGAGAATATTTTCTGAATAAACTCAACTTTAGGTCTTAGAAGTGGTGTATCCATCAAAACGAATGTGCCATTGTTAATAATATCCTTACTATTTTTCTATAGGAATTTCCTATGCTATGAGTAAATGTCCTTTGTTTTTTAGTAACTATGAAAGCAAATGAAAAGCTTTCTAAATTGATGAACCATAAACTAGAATAGTGAGGAGCTGCTAAGCTTTTGAAAAGCTATTATTTGTTTTTCAAAAACATGTTTATGAACGAATGGTATGATTAGGGTTTAGAGTTTATGATAGAAAATTGTAAAAAAATGTTGAAAGAGAAACGTCTTCTTTATCTATCCCTAATCCACTTCTTTTCACATGCACACCCCTTTTTAAACGCATTACAAATTCCTTTTGCCGGTTGGCACATAAAGTAGTTTTTAACTCATCACAAAAATGAAAAAAAAAACTGCTATAATATTCATCAATTAATGTTTAAAGAACGAGATAAAACAATTTGGACAGAAACCGGAACTTGCTTTCTCCTCCCCAGACTCAAAAAATTGTATTTTGTCTGATTTCTTTCATAATGGACTACTTATCCATTATGATTATCGTTTTCTATGTTTTCCAATGTTATTATAGTTTTATTATTGTTCGGCAAAAGATAGTTAAGAGAGTTTTAAATTAAAAACACTCGCATTCAATATGTGTTCTATATGTTTATTTATAGATATAGAAATGGTCACTATCTATTTTTTTTAAGGCAATAGGTCTTGAGTTATATATTTATAGCACTGAACTCAAACTATATTTATGGGATGGGTTCACCAAAATAAACGTGTCCAAAAAAAATCAAAATAAACATCTTTATCAAAAAAAGTTAATATTTGAATTATTAAGCGGATCGACTATATTGATTATAGTCCGACTAATTTGTTTAAAACACATGTTTGAGTTAAAGAAAATTTGTCATCTTTATTAGTGAGTATAGTGATGGGTTGTGTGATGACAAGGATGATTTTGGCCTATTCTAAATAAGTCTTATCTTACATGAATAATCAAATATAAATATCAATAATAAATTAAAAATATTTGTCTATTATAAATATAAAAATATTTTATTACAATTAAGGAAAAATAAATACATAATTTAGAAAAAGTTGAATGAAAATCTAATAAATATTAATATAATTAATTAGGGTCAAATAATTTGTTAAATTAAAAAATAATTGATAAAATGAGACGAGGAATACAAATTTGACCTTTGAAAAGAATTAGAAACCCGAACCCAAGGAAATACATAGAATATATAATCTCTTTATTATTTTAATTAAGTTATTTTACAAACAATTTACAGGTCACAATTATCAACTATAACGTTCTCGCTTCATCAAAATAATTAAAGATGTAAAATGGGAAAAATTTATATAAAAAAATTATTTTCCCCTTTTAAAAAGTAGGTGGTGTAGACAATTAATAACATAGCTTTTGGGGTGTCATTATGATTGTGGTCCTGAATTAGTTCTAGTTCTGGTCAATTTCCCTCATCTACTTTTTTGAACACAAACTAACTTTGTCAAGGGCTGAAGTTGCATTGGATTTAAGCCATGTAAATTGTATTGCTTCTGACCTTCATCATATGCCTTTCTTCTTTTCAGTGCAAGCTTCAAAAAGCATTTGTCAGCATCTGCATGAGTGCAAACATGCAAGTTGGCATGTAATCAACTTATATTGCTTTCATAAATGTTGCTGTATTCATTATTTACAATTTTGGCTTTTACAAAACAAATAAACAAAATACATTTACACAGCACTTGTCACTTTCTCACAACAAATGATCTAAAGGTCTCATGAGTCATGAGATGATACAAATTAAGCACCTATAATAAATGCATATTAATTACCTCCGTGATTAATGATGAAAGATAAGATCACTCTATCTTTGACCTATAATGTCAGTAATATATAAATATAGACTAAGATTACAATAATGCAAAAAGGATTGTGTTAAACTAATATACTATACTTTAGGAGAACTTGGTACTTGCTCTGTTGGTGGGTCTGCATCTAAAGTAATGATGCCTTTTACTTGATTGGATTTGTAAACATGTATGCATGAGAGGGACACATGATCACGTGCACTTAAATAATCTGTATCCAATAACTTTGTTTATTGTTCTAAAAAATAATTTCACTAATCATAAATTTTATCTTGTTTTGAGTTGTTTTAGGTTCAATTTGATGAGTTATATTATATTTTATATATATATATATATATATATATATATATATATATATATATATATATCTTAATCAGTTTGGAGAATCCTTTTAAATTAAACATGTTTATTTATCATTGTGGATCATGTTGACCACCACAATTCATTCATGTAATTGATTGTATTTAGATGAGATTAAATGATTTTTTTGTTGTGCAAGGAGGACACTATAAGACTATTAATTTTACTTTAATTTTTTAATAAAATGTTAAAAGAGCTCACTATCTTCCAACTATATTCGATATTGTACAAATGCATATCAGTCGTTTAAGATTTATTTATCTAAACAAAATTTACAAGTTTATTTACTTTCAAAATTCTTATTATTTTTACTTCTATTAATAATAATATTTTTCTGGTTTTAATTGATGTAAGAGTAAAAATAAAAAAGATTGTCATTATCATAACTATCTATATTATTATATAAATGGTATACACTTTTTTATAACTAATTTTAATGTCATTTTTTATTAGAAAATTTTATTCTTTAATACTTTATATCATTGTATAAAGAAGAAATATTTCTTTGCTGTAATTTTGATGAAACAATATTATTGTTTAATAAATGAAAATATGTTTTCACTTTAAATAATTAAAACATAAAATTCTTTTAATTTTTTGATATTTCTAAAATTAATTTTTAAAATATATTATTTGAATTAAAAATATACAAATATACAGATGCGATGACGCATGTGTTTTTGTCAGTAAATATTAATAAAATAAAATAATTTTAAAAATGTTACTTCTAGGGGTCTATTTACTTTGAAGATTATTTTTTATTTTCTTTTTTTATACATAAAATATTTAATTATTTTTATTTTTATTTTATTTTAGATAACTTGTATAGAAATGGGAAAAAACAATGTTTTGTAAATTTCTGTACAAACTTAAATAAAAATATAAACCACAAACACATCTCTTAAACACTTGATACTTACCTGAGTGGACATTGTGGTGGAGATATAAAGTAATTTACACAGTGTGATGAGGTTATGAGTTCAAGAACAGTTATCATCATTGCAGAAAAAAATCCCTCTCAAACACTTATTCCTGAGTTAATGTTAGCATGGCCCAACATATACTGAGGTAGGAAAGTGTAATTAAAGCCCAATGGGATCTACCTTCCTCACTGCTGGTGGGCTCAAGCCTAGTTAATTTGTAGTTCTATCAGGATTAGGTATGAAATAATGGGCTAAATTCTTTACCCAGCAAAATTTGAATTAGATTCACATATTTCCACTTTTTGTGTATTCATATTTTTATTATATTAAAAATATATGATTTTAATATTTTATAAATAATTAATTAAAAATTAAAAATTAAAAATTAAAAATATAATTTTATAAAAATAGTATTAAAAATTATTTAAAAAATGATTTAGTTATTTTGAAATAAAAAATGCTTTAATTATTTATTTTATTCATTAGAGGATAAAATTATCCAATTAAAAGTTGACATCAAAATAAGTTATCAAATAATATATTCTCACTTATAAATAATTATTAAAATAAAATATATCATTAAATTATAACAAATTTCATAGAAATAATTATAATAATAAATATAAATAATTTTTATAATTTTATTGTAGGTAGGTTTTTTAGTCTAGGTAATTATTTTAATTCAAAATTCGGTTACTTACAAGACAAAATGATAAGAATTTGGAGAATCTTTTTTATTAATGTAGTAGATAATCATTTTAGCATGTAATATATTATTGAATTAAAAAGAAGTTCATAAAAATAGTTATAAACATAAATTCAAATAATTTTAATAATTTAATTGTAGGTAGTTTTTATTTATTTTGTAGTTTTTTTATTATATATGATTCTTTTAGTTTAAAAACGATTGTTTAAAAAGTAAAATTGTAAAAATTTATATACAAAGATATCCTCTATTAATATTATAGTATAAAATTATAGATTATATATTGTGGAGGAATCAAATTATTTTTAAGTGAAATTTCCACGTGACATTTTTGCTCTCAAGAATTATATATGTAATAAATTTTTAAAACACGGGTCAAAATTTATTAAAAGTGTTTTTGTTTTTATTGGTACCAATTTACTTAGGAAATTGGACTAATTAAACTAATTGACTAACTAAACTATTTGAACAGTATAATAATATAAAATTTTACCGGAATCAACCCAATTAAAATAAATACATTTTATAATAATTGATTTACTTTCAAAAATTATATATGTAATAAGTTTTTTAGACACTAGTCAAAATTGGTTAAAAGTATTTTGTTTTTATTCGTATCAATTTGCTTAGGAAATTGAATTAATTAAACTAACTGAACAATATAATAGTATAAAATTTTACCAAAATCAGTCCAATCAAATTTAATATATTTTATGATGAGTAATAGAATGATAAATATTGAATTTGTTCAATGAATTTAAAAACTATATAAGATAGTTATTTAGAGATGATATATTCATATCAACCTATTCAGGATTGCATTCAAGAAAGAAATATTCTTTTGAGAGTTGAATTACGATGAAGATCATATTCCCATTTTTGTTCATTCTGCTTCTTTCTATTGGCATTGAAAATGAAGGGCCAATGAAAATGGCAGAGGGAAAGATCTGTGACGTGAAGTTATATGATTACTGTGATGAAAACTGTTACAATGATTGCCCAAAGATGTATGGAAAGGGAGCAATTGGTTTTTGCAAGTTTAATCCTGAAGTATGCATATGTCGTAGAAAGTGTTAAGTTTCTACAAAATTCTTCAACTCATCAAATTTTCTTTATGCTATTATATTTTCATTCTTAATTACCATCTTTTAATTTCTTCAAATAAAATAAAAAGATAGCTATTTAGAATTAAGGATGAATAAATTTATTTTAAATATTGATAATGATTGTAAATAACAATTATGATTCACCCAAAGTAGTTAATATAAAATATTGATAAATTGAGACACAGAGACATTTTCTTAAGGATAATGACATTTTAACACTGTGATATGTTAAAACATCCATTTGATACTCTCGTGTATAAAAAAAATTAATATTTTCATGTGAGGTGTTAGTGTGACTTACGAAATTAGTTTTTTCCTCTTCACTTAACCTAAATATTACATTTGCTCACATTCAGAACATTTTCTCTTGATAACACATTTGTTCAACAAACTTTGCCTTCACATTTGCTTTTCCCTTCACGCAATTAGAAGAGATAATTAGTTAAATCCTTTCAAAAAAAGGTTTTCAAAATGTTTCAAACATTGAAGCAAGAAAACTATAACATACAATATAATTTAGTTTCTTTGTCATCAAACATCTTAAAGTGAAAGCTCTTTAGTATCTTGTTCTTGATCTTGATTAATAGTTGACATCAACAACTTGGTTTTGTTGGGTAATCCGAGGGGGCAACACTGGGGAGATCTCACAAAGAATGAGAACTAAGCCAACATATAAGGGAATGACACCACTTTCAACCCAAAACCTTAAGGCATTAGGTTTGTGGATCTTTTTTCTTATATGTTGCTCAACTTTCTCATTTCTACTCAATGTGAGACTTAGACTCACACTTGAATACCTAATAAGTTTTGCATTGAAGAGATTGTCTTTTAACCTATTCGCACTGACCATACCATGCTTCTTCTCTATGATTTTGCCACTACATTAAGTTTTTTCTGTTTTACATTTTTTCTTATCTATTGCAAAAAGTTTTGCTTAAGTAAGCTTTTTATTTCCTTTCATTTTGTTCTATATACATTGGAGTATTTTGTTTTTTCATATTTGTTTTTCTTTGCATTTTCTGCATATCTTCTCGCTCTTCAATTTTGTAGAGTTTTATGTTAGGACTTGGGACTAGTTCAATTGTTTAAAAATTTTATATGTTTGAAGATAGGAATGATTCATTTCAATCTAGTTGTTTTGTTAATGCTAAACCTACAAATGTTGTAGGAGATTTTAAAGATGCCATGCCCGAAAAAAAATGTATGGGAGAGTGAAAAAAAATATAAATATAACTATTTTTCACAAACTATGAATAAAGACATTTTTACATTGAAACATCATAGTACTGTTATCATATAATATTTTGAACCTAGTGTTATGGTGCAAAAAAAATTATAATTATAATGATGAAAGTTGTTACAAAGGCTAGAATTCACGAATGAAAAAAAGAAGGTCACACAACTTTGAAGAAATTGATTATCAATATAGTGACGATCTGGAGACAAATATTACTTAGAGTTAAATTATAGGACTAATTTAAAATAAGAAAAGAAAACAAGTTAATGATGATGTTCAAGCTCCTATAAATCAAATCTAAAAATAATTATAAAAGAGGTTGATGTTCAAGTTATTAAATTTTTATATACAAATATCATTCTATTTAATGTTTTTATAAATATAGTTTTATGAAAATGTGAGATGAATGGGAGATATGTTGTTAATTATAAACCTCTATCTTATATGATGTTATCAATAAAATTTTGAAACAAGTGAGTTAGAGAAATTGATCTAATGGTTCAAAGAGTAATAAGATGAGTGAAAGAGAATTATTTTCACAATTATGTTTGATTTATAGATATATAAAAAAACATACAATAAGTGATTTTTTAGTGAATAGTCTAGAAGACACCTTCTTTTATTTATTGTATATCTTAGACATCTAAAAAATGAGAAACAAAGTGTTCAAGATGTTCCATAATGTCGTAGAGTTTACACAAGAGGATATTGTAGGTGGTTTACTTACAATACTACAAATTTCAAAAAAAATTGAAAATTGTTGATACAAAAATAGGAGCATTTGTATTAGATCCTATGTGTTATCTATCGTATTGATTTAACAATTTGAAGATTTTGATGAGTGTTAGATGGTCCGTCATGTTAAAGAAGGAAAGGAGGATCACTATTTTCATTTATGATAGAACAATACTAATTAGAATTAGAATGTTAATTTAAAAAAGGAAGAGAGTTTTGCTTCATAGAGGTTTGAATGCAATTGCCTATTACCACTACCAGTGTAAACCTCATTCTAAATATGATGTGATCTTGATGTGAAAGATGAATTGTATATGTGTATGAGAAGATTGGTCAACGATGTTGTTAAAAGAAGATAAATTAATAATTATTTTACAACTTATTAACTTTCATTATAGAGAGATTTTTCTTCTTTGACAAATGTAGATGATTTTAGGAAGACTTTACTTCTTAGAGAATGGTTGGAGAATACTCAACTTCTTAGAGAATGGTTGGAGAAGTTTAAGGATGAAACTTCAAAGTTAAAAAATGTTTGCTATTGGAATTTTCAGTCTAAAAGACATCCCTTTTCATTGTAAGTGTAATTGAAGCTTATTTGAGATGATAATTCAAATTTATCAAATTATTTATAGATTTTAATTTTGTTAATTGGTTTAGAGATAGTTAGTAACTATGATTACAACTTCAAATTAAAAATAAATAAATTAAAAAAATTATTACTTTATCATTTAAAATACTAAGTCCGATTTGAATATATTACTTAAAAAGAATTTAATGTTGAAAAGATCGAACAATCTTAAAATAGAAGAGATGCTAAAATTCTTTTACTTAATTATAACAAGATCGATTGATCAATCTTGAGAATATTGTTTTCTATTCTAATGTAGATATAATATTTTTATTTAAAAAAATTACTGATAATAAAAATGATGAAGATGATATTGAAATAATATCACTAGACAATTGAAATTAGAAAATGAAAACAAATTTCGTTGTTAACATCTTAGAAATTAATGATTTCGTGATAGTACAAGTTTTTAATTATATTTTATTCCGTGTACCTTAAATTCATTCACTATCAGGCCAGTTATTTTAATAATATGAAATTATTATTTTACTATTTTGATCAGTTATAATATTAAAATTTTAAATTATACTGTATTTAAATTATACATGTTTTGTTGCATATTCATCACTCAAACGAGTTTACAAAACTGTTACTAATTTACTTAAATCCTCAAATCTAATCGTGAAAGTGAATTTACTTTAATAAAAACGAAAAAAATTCTTTTATAGTAGAAAAGAGAAAACAATTTAAAAAACTGTTAAGAAATTGTTAAAAAATGCAAAAGAATAGTTAAAGACAAAAATAACACATACTTACAAGACTTGTGTAAATAATCACATTTGTGGGCAAGGTGTAATTTTCTTTTTTTTTATGAAATCATGTAGCCAAATTTTCAATTAATGAATTAAATTTATATGGTAAGAATATTGTAAGAATAGTTACAAAAGTGGTTTTATTTATTGATAAAAATGATTAAAATTAAATTGAAACAATTGTGAAGTTAATTTGAAATTAAATAATAATGGTTGAGGGGATTATTGTTTAAATTAAAATAAAAAATGATAATAACATGAGATTGATATATTGAACTAAATTAAAAGTAAGTTTGATTTTGAAAAGAAAAATTAAATTAAATTAAAATTTAGTAATAAAATATATTTAGCAAAATTAAGTTTAATTTTAATATTTGAATTTAGTTACTAGTATAAAAATAATTTAAAATAAAATTAAGATTTAGCAATAAATTTAGAATGAAAAATTTGAAAATATTATATAATTTTTTAAATAAATTTATTGTCAATTTTTAAATTATATTTATTACTAACTAAATCTATTTCATATATTAATAACTAAATTCATAGCATGTAACTTTTCTTTTCAGTAACCACTCTTCTATTCAAATTAAATTAAACTTTTTGCATTTATTTTAGTTACACATTAGCAATAGATCACACGTGTCAAATAAAACAAAACAGAAGAGGAATGGGTGGAGAATATTAACCCTTTCTCACTATATTAATTAACTCATTAATTGAAACATTAGATGCACAGTTTTATCTAGTATCCTCTTTTCACCATTTCATTTAATTTTATATTAAATTGTTGGGATTTCATTTAATTTTATATTAAATCATGGAATAAGGCCACAATTTCTTTACAATGATATCTGTCTCCTATGCACAATTCATCCATCCATATAGATTTACCTATATGGGAAAATAAATAAAAAAATACACAATTTCAGGAATTTCAAACAAAAATTACACCAATTTAAAAAATTTGCCCACATTTGTGGTTTCAAGAATTAACTTACCACTATTTTCTTTGCATAGTTTTTTAAACCATTAATATATTTATTGGTATATATTTAATTCAAATAATTAGGATTTAAATAACTTTTTTGTTGTTCATAAGTTTTGTAACGTTAATTATTATTTAATTATATATATTCTTAAATAATATATTCCGCTCTGGAGCTCAGTTGTTCTGGTTTTGTCTTTAGAAGGCGCCTTTGAGGAATAAGGGATAAAGGTGTATTTAAACTGACATTGGCCTCAACTCCTAAGCAATGTAGGACTATTGAGTGTACCGAAACAAACCCCTCGAGTCGAGGGCTAAGGGAAGAGATCTCCATAGATGACGCTAATGTTTCAACTTCAAGTCCGTTGAGATGGCATAGCTAGGATCAATCACCATATCTGAGGTATTGTATACTTTGAAGCTTTGCTCTCAATTCCTAAGCAATATGAGACTATTGGGTGTACAGAACAATAAATATTTATAAATTTTGCTTTTTCTTCTCTTTCGTCTTCCATGAAATTTTTATTTCTATTTTAATATCTTTTATTGATATATTTTAAGTGATGAGTTGATCAGTAAATAATTATGTGAACATTGGAGTAAAATTTACATATATAATTTTTTTTAAAAATAATTTGAAGGAAGAAAATCCATATGATGTGATACATAGTTCCCTTGTATTAATGGTAAAAAGTGAAGGATCTGAAATAAATCCTATGCTTATTAATCTTTATCCATTTTAGTTTCATGCTTGATGACGGAATATTAAAATAGAATAAAATAAAATAGGGGAGACAATAATAATTGAAATGAAATACTTGATTATTTTTTTTAAAAAAGTAATTTTTGTTTAAAATTTATATGTTAGGTTCACTCATTCGGATGATCATTTAATCAACAATTTTATACTTAAAGAATATCAATTACATATAATAAAATTTTTACGGGAGACCAAACTAATTTTATTTATTAAAAACCAAAATTAAAATTTAAAAATTTATTTAAGCAAAAAGATCTGCGTATCAGTTTACTCCAGCGCCTTTTAACAAATAGCTGGTTAAGTAAAAATAAAAATATCAAAATAAAATAAAAAAATTTGTCGGAAAGCAAAACGACAAACTCTCTTATCGAGAGAAACAAACAAAATTACTGAAATAATTTTTTTTTAAGTTTAACGCAACAATGTATAATTTTCCTTTTTCCATAATTATAAAAAGAAATACTTTTGACGGAATACTTAATTTTACCATTTCTACAACAGCTTTATACATATTAATAGAGTTTTCTTCTCTCTTCCTTTTTAGTATTATATTTTATGTAAAAAGAATATGGAGACGCGACGGGAGTCAAATACGAAATCTATAATAATTTAAAAAAATATTACTGGTGTGATGAAAAAGTTACGAGATAGCATCCCAAAGTAGGTTGGTCAATTTTTGGAAAAAGAATGGGTACCCTCTGTCACGTCAAGAGGTGTGGGATACGGCAGCGTGATTCTCACGCGATGTTAAATATATAAAACAAAATATTCATAAAAAAGGAATAAGTACAATAATATCAAAGGAACTCGCGAAAGACTTACTCTATCGTAATATTTTATATTTAATTAAATTTTTTTAAATTATAAAATCATATGAAAATTTATTAGATTTATAGTAATTTTTGAAGGAAGATTCACTCAATTTTAATTAATAATAAAAATAAAAATAAGAAAATATATTCCCATACTATATTGCATTGACTTTTCGTTTCAAGCGATGATTAAATAAAAATAAAAAAAGCAAAACATAAAAACGACAACAGCGGTGGCAGGCCCCGAGAATCTAAGATTGAATCAGGACCGTACGCGGCAATACAAAATGCCGCGTTTGCCCACAACCACAGCGCAGAGCCAAGGGAGAAAGAAAGAAAGGAAGGAAAGTGCTTCTTGAACTGTGAAACACTGAGTTGACTCGGAGCGAGTGAATTGTTGCGTGACTCGAGGGAGATAGAGAAGATGTCTGGTGGTATTGCTCGTGGACGTCTCACCGAGGAGCGCAAGTCGTGGCGGAAGAACCACCCTCATGTCCGTACAACTCTTTCTTATCAATTCCTTCCTTTCTCAACGGTGACGTTTTTGTTTTCACCGTTTTCTCTCTTTCGTGATTTAGGGTTTTGTTGCGAAGCCGGAGACGCTGCCCGATGGAACCGTGAACTTGATGGTGTGGCATTGCACAATTCCTGGAAAGGCTGGGGTGTGTTTTCACGTTCTCCTTTTATACGTTACGCGTTTGCTGATTGTTATGAATCGAATTCCACAAATTTTGTGTTCTTTGCTTTTGATTATGAAATCACCACGGTTCTTGTAGTGTTTGTCTGTTTGTACTCTGTATCAGTGAATCTTCTTTACCTCTCAACTACTCACTCTTCGTCCTTCTTCGTACTCCTGAATTGAGGCGGGCTATCTCAATCTTAAAACTTGGTCAATTGCTAACTGCATCTTTTTTATACGATTACATCCATTTTGATTTCTTTTTGGTATTTTTTTCTAAAAATATCCCTTTTTTCAGAAATTAGTTTCCGAAGATGGTGATGTTATTTTCGAAATTTAGTTTTCGGACTGTAATAAATAAATACATTCCGTAAACTACATGCACCCGCATGTGATGTTTGCTTTTGTGAAGGGTTGTATTTGAGGTTTGGTACTCACTAGGGTTGGTCTAGTGGTAGGGGTTTGTGTAGTACGCATGAAACATTGGTGAAATGTGGTTGAGGTTTGGTTAACTGAACCAGTTGGATTATTTTACCATGAACAGTGTGAAGAGTTGTGTTTGAGGTTTGGTTAATTGATCCTGTGATTTGGCCTCTGATTTCATGTTCTGGAATGGGGGTTTATAATTTTAAAAAGGAGAGGCATCTGACAATCAATTAGGTGAGGATAGCCCAAGCCTATTTTGGCCATACCCATAGTCTACGTGGGATCTCGACACACCATAAACGTTTGGAGTATGGACTGGCGCCTAGATGCGTACATCTGGAACGAGGAGGAGATTGTAATATTGACCCTTTTAATATTGCCTAAAAAAGGTCGTAGGGCAGGTAAATTTTTGGGCAATTGAGGGATGGTCCATACCATCTTGAATTTTAGTTGGGTCTAAATCAACTCAACAAGTTCACAAGATGAGGGTTGCTCAGGCCTTTATAAGTTCTATTTTGACCATATCTATAGTTGACATGGGACCTCACCTCAATACATTCATCTCTGCTAGGATTCTCAATGTACCCCTTCTCATACCTCAAAAGATTCCATAACACATTTACTTATTACCCACATGAACTTGGTGTCAAGCAATCACCTAGTCATTCGTTTCCTCATAGAAACATAATCTCTCTCATTCTCACATGGTGCATATCTCACTTATCTTTCATTTTATTGACGTATCTGTGACGTCTTAATGTTAATCACAACCCGATTGTGGTTGGGGTTTTGTTGCAAACCTTGATGTTGTGGCAAATCGCGGATAAATGTATCAATGTGGTTACAATTGAAGATACAGAGACTCCTTGAACTGGATGTTGTCGCAGACATTGTGACTTTGGACCACTTTTTAAAACATCGATCACGAGATATGAATTTGCTTATAAAATTTGAAACTATCTATAGCAATCTTCAAAGTTGGGATTTGGATTAAACCTTGTGCATATCGAGTATTGACTATCACTATGATAGACATGGTTTTTTATATTCCCAGGGAACAAGGTTTCAAAAAATGGTCTCTGACTATTATTTTGTTTGAATGTCAAAGTTTTTTGGAGTCTCTTCTACTGCAACACAAGTGCAATTGTGGCTTCATTGGATGCATTTGTCTGCAACATCAAGGAATGTGACGGCAATCTAAAACCTTGCTCATGAATGTACTGTTGTCCTTATGTGTTAATCCCTCTCCTATTCTGCCTATTATCTTTTGACATGTTGAAAGATTTTTGAAATTAAAGTTTTATTTATTCACTGAGAAAATGGAGACTAGGATGCGAAGATTAGAATTTAGAATAAAATTGGTTGTCAGTTAGAATTATGGGGTTTTAAAATCTTAAGAAGAGAGGTGCCAAAAGTGCATGGTCATTAGAAAATATTTAACCTTTTCTGCATAAAACGTGATATTAAATCATTCATTAAAACTGTTTAAACAGCCCCCTTATAATATCCTACAAGGACTGGAAAATGCAAAGACATGCATTTATATATGAACATATAATTTCATTTAGGTTCCTATAGTTCACTGTACAGGAATCTGAAAGAAATTATATGTCTGTACTTATGCTGTGGAGTCATATCACAGTTTTGCAAATGAAATTTTCAGTATGAGTGAGATGCTTTGGTTTGGAAATTGGAAGTGAGAAATTTCTTTATTTGCATTTGACATATCTTAGCAAAAGGTAACTCAAATGTTTTATGCTTGAAGGTTTATTGGAAATGAATCATATCTTGTTTTCTGTGCTCATGCCTTGGATTGAGTTTGCCAAAAAAATTAAGCAACTTGTTGAGTAATGAGCCTGGTATTTACTTCATATTAATTACGTTTCATTTGCTTCAGACTGATTGGGAGGGTGGGTTCTTCCCACTTACGCTGCACTTTAGTGAAGACTACCCTAGCAAGCCGCCAAAGTGTAAATTCCCACAAGGTTTCTTCCACCCAAATGTTTATCCTTCCGGGACTGTGTGCCTGTCTATACTTAACGAGGATAGTGTAAGTACATCTCTATTGGTAATTACATGGCTGCTTGAAACTAATTTCTGAGCAAACAGATTTATACGTTCATTATTATTTATAGGGGTGGAGACCAGCCATAACAGTGAAGCAAATTCTTGTGGGCATTCAAGACTTGCTTGACCAGCCAAATCCTGCTGATCCTGCCCAGACAGAAGGCTATCATCTATTCATCCAGGCACTTATCCCATTTTTATTTTATTAATTATTATTCATCCTTGAGTGCAGAGAATGTCTGATTTTAATATAAACCAAATAACCAAGGCAAAGTAGTAATAATATACTTTTCGAACATGCTCCACAGATATTTGTCCTCCGTCCTGAGGATTGTTGTTATGACACAGCTCACATGCTTGAATATTAGGTCTTTGAACATTGTGTATTTGATGTTGAGCAATTGTTATTTGATGTTGTAATATGATTCTATTTGGATAAACTTCTCTGTAAAAATTTATAAGAGAAACAAGTAAGTAAAATAAATTGTATTTCTTGCAAAAGTTAAAATGAACCCATGCATTCAAACTTTTATAGATGTTCAAGGTTCAATGTTCAATCGTCTGATGTTTTCAAAAGTTGATGTGTAGAAGTTGATTTTAGAATGTACAAAATTCAATTCAATTTATTATATTAATTTTTTATGTGTTTATGGATAAGTTTATCTAACTAGACCTATTTTTGCACTTTCCTTTTTATATAGTGAAGTGGATGGAGATTTTAATGTCTTAAAGTCCAAGGTTTGTTTTAACATGGCAATACTTTTTGCAGGATGCAGCAGAGTACAAGAGACGGGTCCGGCAGCAGGCAAAGCAATACCCACCTCTTCTCTAGTGTTACCGTCACACAGCTAAATTTATAAACTATTTTTATTATGGCAGATGTTTTATCTTTTGTTCGGTGTCGAAACTGCTTTTGTCATTGTGATTAATGGCTGCCACAACATGCAGACATGAATTTCTAGCTATTTATGGTTACTCCCAGATCTGGAAGAAGTGTTAATATATAAAAAATGTGAATGCAACCAATGAATACTTGTTGGAGACATGTGCCTGATGTTTCCTGCTACCTTTTTTTTTATATGAATGGATAATTACTACAATGAATTACATGACTGCTTTCTCTGGAACATGTATTCCATGTGCTGGGATTTTTACTTCTTTTGTGGAGATGACACACAGACCTCTATTTATCCATCTTTGTGTTACTTCGCAACTTTACTCTTGTGCCATGGCTGCATAAATTGTCACTGAGACGTTTGCTTCTTACACTTCAGATGTGCTTCAGATGACACTTCTCGATGCGGAGGAAAATCCTAAAATCTTCCGATTTTGGATCCTTAACATTTCTCTGGTGTAAGGTCCTCATTTGCTTGTTCGCATACTGGTGACTAGATGGATTTGATTGAGGCTGCGATATATGGCCGTTACAGCCTATCTTTTGTATAACAATTATAGAAAAAAGTAAGAAGGTAAAACTAAATTCATTTTATGGCAGAAGTTAAACTGTACAAGTTTAATTAAAATTATTTAAAAAATTAAAATTATTTAAAAAGCCACACGAGAGTTTCTACAAAATAAATTTTGTATCAGTTAATTTTAACATTAGAGAAGTTTATTTTATTTTACTCCCATTTTCCTCTTTATATTACTTGAGGAAATAAAGAGAAAGGAAACGAGAGCGTGAAAAGGTCTCCACTAGACACTCATATTGATATGCAATTGATCTATGATACAATGATGAGAAAGGAAAGGGTAAAAGACAAAGTACTCTTGTAAAGATACGTATTACTCAAAAAAGCTTTTGAATAAAGTTGACTTGTCAACATATTTATGAGTAATTGATAATTGGATTTGACAAACTTACTATCAACTTTTTTGGATAATGATTTTTCTCTCTAATCAAATGATAGTTAATATTTTTATAAGTTGATGATTAGATTTGACACACTTAATATCACCTTATTTGGATAATGATTTTCTCTTGAATCAAATGATAGTTGATATTTATGTGGTTGTCTCTCTTATAGAACATATGACAAAAATAATGTAAAGAGGATTATTACAATACATTTTTACTTGATATTGAATTTGACAAATATATAATTGTTGGAGAAACTGTTTTATCTACACAAATTCAAAAGTTTGAGATACTATTATTTTATATTTAACTTCAAAAGTTGATTGAGTGACTATTTGTTTCTTATTTCAATGAAAACACAAATATCATTTTGAGGTATCTTAAGATATGGATGTGAATAATCCAATGATCAATATAAAGAGTTTGCACAAATATGATATAATAATTGTAAGATAAATAACTTTTTCTTCTAGTTTTCTATAACTTTTTAGATAAGAAAATGTTTCACCTTATTTTTGGCATTAATTTATGATTATGATTTGAGTCCATTGGACTATTCACTTTTTACAATTAATCATTCTTGTGTCTTCCAGGATATCTAAAACATAATTCTTTTTAACAAATTATAACACTTTCATTTGATTGGACTACTTCAATACCTAAAAAATATTTAAGACTTCTAAGATTTTTGGCCTAAAAATGATTATATTAGTGCTCCTAGAGAGATTCTAACAACATCATTCTCTAAAATGATTGTATCATCAACATAAACTATTTAAGTACACATTCTCTAATGGAAGTATGATAATAGAAAATTTAATTATTGTGTCTCACTATGTTTCATCTCAAAGGTTTGAATAATGTGGCTAAATTTTTCAATCCAAGCATATGGAGATTGCTTGAGACTATAATGAGAGTGATATAATTTACAAACCAAATCAAACTTCCTATAAGTAACAAACCAAGGAGATTGCTCTATGTGGACTTCTTCCTCCAAACCATCAGGAAGAAAAATATTTTTAATATCCAATTGATAAGGATACCAATGATTAATGACTGTCGTGGGAAGGAAAAGACGAATTGTAGTCATCACCACCAAAGAGAAAGTATCACTGTCATTGAGTCCACAAATCTGAGTATATCATTTGGCCACCAGATGAGCTTTGAGGCAATCAACCTCACCATTGGGTTTAAATTGAATGGCATAGACCAAAGAACAACCAACTATCTTCTTTCGAAATGGAAGAGAATCTAACTCTCATGTAATGTTGTGTTCTAGAGTTTGCATTTTATTAATCATGGCTAGGGATGACAAATAAACCCACCTCCATGGATATTGTTTTATTTTGATAGATAATCCCTATATTGACTAGGCATGAGTATAGGTATAAGTATTACTTAATTTCTTAAATTGGATATTAGATGGGATGAGTATATACATACTCGCCTCGTCCCAATTCTTGTATTTGTCTCTGTTTTAAATTATCAAAACACCTTTAGTTTATTATGTAACATAAACAACTTATTTTCACTATTTTTTGGTCCTTTATTTCATTTCATTTGAAGAAATTTATTTTTGCTAAACAATTTTTCATTCTCTCTTATTTGACTCATTCAATATCTAGAAAGTTTACTCACATCTCGAAGATATTTTCGCTCTCATCACAATCTCAATTTTACATTTTTTTCGTATAATTTTTGTTTAAACAATGTATTGTATTTTAGGAAATATAAAATCTCAATTTATTAAATTAAATTGTTTTTAGGACACACATTTGATCATTTTTGTTCATTTTTAGTATTTTTTATTTGTTGTTTATTTTTTTTTGTCATGTGAAAATGTCTCATTATCAATTTTGAATATTCAATCGTGTAAATCTTTAGTTTATTAGATGAACTAAAAAAAGTTATTTTTTTTTTCTTTGGTTCTGAGTTCGTTTTATTTGAAGAACTCTTATTTCATTACACAACTTTGAATTTCCAAGGTACTTTCTTTCTTAACCAACACTTGCCCAACCTGTTGCTATTCTTAATTATGGCTTGTCATCATATTAGATGATTAAGTTCCTTTGTCAAATTTTTAGTAATAGTAATAAAAGGTACATAGGAAATAAAAGAAGAATAGGAAGGAGAGAATCTTTGGTTGTTAAGAAAGGGTGAATATGATGTGAATAACAAGTAGAGTTAGTACTTTTTCAGGTAAGAATGACCCAACTTGAGACATCATTATTAGGAGTCATGGTATTGAGTAATGATTAAGAAGGACTTGACGAAGAAGACTCACCTTGAGCATTGGATTAGTAATTTGATTCTAGTGTTGATAGGTAATAAAAAGTGGTGATGAAAGTTTTTGTGAATTCAATACGAAATTTTGGGTGTCAAAGCAAAAGGAATAAAAGACTCAACTAGTGGCACATGTAGGACAAAATAAATATCATGTATAGAAGGAGGAATGGAAGGAGTTGGTTCAAAACAAGTGACATTAGCATACATATAATACCTCTTAGTTTTAGAAGAGTAACATCGATATCCTTTTGAAAGGCGAGAATATCATAAGAAGACACATTTGATGGATTTGGTTGAAGAATTATCTAAACTTAGGAGAAATATAATGAAAAAAAGCTTACACAAACAAAAACACGCAGAAAAAATATGAAAAAGGAGTTCTTGTAGAAATAAAATGGAGTAAGAAACTTTATTGTTAAGGGAAAAAAAAGTCAATTCTATTAATTAGAAAACAAGTAGTTAGGACAATGTCATTCCAATGGTGGACAAGCAAATTTGCCCTAAGAATAAGGTACGAGAAATTTCAATCAAATGTCTATTTTTTCTCTTTACTATATCGTTATGTTGAGGTGTGCAAGGAAAAATAGGTTGACGTAAAATGTCTTAGTGAGCTTAAGAGGGTAGACAAATAATAGGAAAAGTTCTTTTGACATTATCACTTCATAAAATTTTGATGACTTTGCCAATTGTTTATAGAAATATATAAATATTTGAAAAAGTTCACAGTGGTATTTCATTAGAAAATCCAACTATATCTAGAATACTCTTCAATAAAAGTAAAAAAACATTTAAAACCAAAAGATAGACACAATTTGGCCGTAAATGTTAGAATGAGAGACAAAAAAGATAAAATTACATCTAGATTTAGAATGTCTAGGAAAGGAAGAAGTACATGTTTTCTTAGTTGACATGATTTATATTCTAATGCTTGAAGTCTACTAAGTTAAGGAATTATCTTATTTAATTTTGACAAGTGAGGATGGCATAAACATTCATGAAAAATTTTAGGAGATGAAAAAATAAGACACTCATGAACTAGTTTCAATGTTGTATAGGCCAAAAGATTTATCTCCTTTGTCAATTAGCCGACCTCTACCACATTCTTGTACAATAAAATAAAATAATTGACAAAATAAATTGGTTAATTAACTTAAAGAAGTTAGATTGAAGGATAAATTTTAGGTTTAAAAAAGAAGAAAGAAAAACTTGACCAATTCATTGAGAAACTACGTTAAATTTGTGAGCTAGAGTCATGAAATGAGGCGATCTGGAAAAGGAGAGAGAAATTAGAAATATGATTAAAAGCACATAAGTCAATTATCCATTAACTTTAACCTTTCACAAACTAGGAGATGTAAATGATTATGTTAGACTATTGGATTTCAACGTAAAATATTCTTGATATTCCTTATAAGAAAACTTTAGTTCAACTAACTTAGATTTGGAGACAATTGTTGTTTTGTTAGGGAATTCATGGAGAGAATAACAATTTTCTTGGGTATGACTATTCTTTTGTAATACTTACATTGAGGACATTCTTCTCTGATTCCATGACCTTTTCCACTTGCAACTATGAATTGAGATTCAATGGATTCTTGATTTAAAATATGGAACATGAACAAGTCATGTTGTTTGATCTACAACTTGCTGGTTTATTTCTGTGTTGGCATTTGCCTTCTCTTGAGTTGGAGAGGGAGTTTGTTGTATGGGTCCTCCTCAAGTTAGGCCCAACAACATTTTATTTTAAAATAAAAATATTATAGCATCCCAAGAGGAATTTCTTAGGTGAATAACCTAATGTGACTCAGTAGGTTTTTACTCTCAACACAAAAGAGTAGAAGAACACATTGCACTGTTTTGCCAATTTTGGAGTTTTTGTTTACTCTGGGTAGGTGTTTGAGTACTCATTTGTGCTCTGTTTTTGATGAAATTTCATCCTCGTGCTCCTCTCACCATTGATATCAATCTGGTATTTTTTGAATTTTATTTCTCTCACTTTTTAATTATGCTCTATTTACCTATTGAGCATTTTTCACTATTTTCCTGTGACTAGAAGGTTTATTTATGATATTCTTTTGTAGAAACTCTTTATTGTACTCTTTAATACTTTATAGTGGAGATTTTGCTAGATTAGGTCCCGTGGTTTTTGTCCCTCTCATTGGGGGTTTCCACGTTAAAAATTGGTGTGTTCTTCTCTCTCGCGTATTTATACTTCTACTCTCTGAAGATTGTCGTATGTTACACTTCACTTGGTTCTTTCAAGTGGAAAATATTTTATTTTACAAGCATATGATTTGGGTAACTTTTCCACTGTGTAGCCATGCCTTTCCCATCAAGTAACACTAAAGCTAATTTATTTATTTCTTTGGGAAATTTACTTGATTGAATGATAGAGCCTAACTACGGTAAAATAATTAGTTTGAACGGGACTAATTATCATAAATGGAGAGGAAAAATTGAAAGATCTACTATTTGTTAAAAGATTACATTTACCTATGTTTGTTACTCAGAAACCTGAAAACAAGCCTGATGAAGATTGAGTTTTTGAGTATGAGATGGTTTGTTGCTATATTCATCAATGGGTAGATGATAATGTTTTGAATCATATTGCTAATGACTCACATGCTATTACTTTGTGGGATAATCTTGAAACTTTCTAGGCTTCTAAATCAGGGAACAACAAATTATTTTTGTTGAAGTAGGCAATGAATTTGAGCTATAAAGAAGGTATGTCCATTTCTAATCACTTGAGTGAATTTCAAGGTTGTTTTGATCAATTATCTTCCATGAGTGTTAAATTTGAAGATAAAATTTTAGGACTTTGGTTGCTTAATACTCTTCTTGATTCATGGGTGAATCTCTGTGTTACTTTAACCAATTCTACTCCTAGTGTTGTTGTGACCATAGATTTTATAAAAAATGCTATTTTGAATGAAGAAGTCAGGCGACAAACTCAGCAAGCTTCCTCTTCACAAGCAGAGGTTTTGGTTACTAAAAACAGTAGGAGAAGTAGAGACAGAATTCAGGATGGAGGTCATAAAAGTAAAAAATCGATGAAGCAAATTAAAGTCTAAGTGGAAAACCTTTGAGTGCAACTATTGTGGCAAAAAAGGTAATCTTTAGAATTTTTGTTATAAGCTGAAAAATGACAACGAAGACAAACAAGAGAACAAGAATGATGAGAATGGTAATCATGTTGCTACCAATACTACAAATGATCTTATGATAGTTTATGATGAAAATCTGATTAATGTTACCTATGATGATTCTAGTTGGTTTATTGATAGTGGTGTCAGTTTCCATGTTACTTCAAGAAAGAATTTTTTCTCATCTTATACTCCAGGTGATTTTGGTATGTTGGAGATGAATAAAAATGATACTCCAAAGGTAATTGGCATTGGTATTGTTTGTTTGAAAACTAGCAACAAGACAAAGCTCATTTTGAAAAATGTCAGGCATGCACCAAACATTCATTTGCATTTGATCTTTGCTACTGTTCTACATGATGATTATTATTTTAATACATTTGGTGGTGCACAATAGAAGCCACTAAGAATTCTTTGGCCGTGGCCCGTGATATGAAATTTTCTGGTTTGTATTTGCTGAAAGCTTCTATTTTATTAGCTTCTATTTTATTAATGTTGTTGATTGTGATAACTCATGTGATTTATGGCATACAATGTTATCTATATTAGATAACGAAAAATATCGGAGAACCTAAAATCTTTTATAACTTTATAACGGAAACCATAATGGGTTATAGCGGAAGTATTGTGGTAAAATAAAAATACAATAAATAAATATAAATATATATATATATATATATATATATATATATATAATACTTAAATAATTGTTAAGTTAGATTTTAAATTATAACTGTTAAAAATTACAGCTGTTACATTATATTTTAAATTATAGTTGTTAGAATTTACTGCTCTTAGGTTAAACTAATTGGGCCAGACCTATTAACTATTCTAATCATTTTAAATTAGGATTAAATTAATTGGGCCAGGTAAGGCCCAATTATCTATTAAATATCCTACTCATTTTAAATTAGGGTTGTTGCACTTCCGTCCATGGCATCTCCGTCTGCTGCACCTCCATGACCGCCGCACCTCGGCGAATGCAGGGCCTCCGCGCTCACCGGCGTGTTGCTGCTTCTCCACCGCTTTTCCACCTTTTTTGATCCATGGGCCGCCACGGAAAACCCGTTTCGCCACCGTGATGTGGTGGTGGCTGACTGTAAAATCGCCACCGCTTTTCGTTACGGTGCCGTCATAACGGATTTTTAATAACAATGATGGCATAAGAGGTTTAGCCACATTAGTGAGAAGGGGTTGAATTGTGTAGCTGAGAATAATTTACTCCCATGCTTGAAAGGAGCCAAATTAGAAAAATGTGTCCATTATTTGGCTGAGAAACAACATAAAGTCTCCTTCAAGAACCATCCTCCTTCTAGAAAATCAGATATACTTGAGTTGGTGCATTCAGACCTTTGTGGTCCAATGAAGACCAAAACTTTCAGTGGTGGACTTTACTTTGTCACTTTCATTGATGATCATTCTAGAAAACTTTAGGTTTATGTTTTGAAGACAAAGGATCAGGTGTTTAATGTCTTAAAACAATTTCAGGCTCCAGTTGAAATTTTTTTTGGAAAGAAGCTTAAATGTATTCTCACTAATAATGGCGGCGAATATTGTGGACCTTTTGATGAATACTGTAGGCAGTAGGGTATTCGATGCCAGAAAATGCCTCTCAAGACTCCTCAGCTCAATGGCTTGGCAGAAAGGATGAACATAACATTGATGGAGAGAGTTAGATGTTTGCTTTCTAAAGCAAAATTGGTTAGATCTTTTCGGGGTGAGGCTTTTATATACTGCTCCACATGTTATAAATTTATCTCATGTTGTTTTGAAGGCTGATGTTCCTGATAAAGTATGGTATGGGAAATATGTCTACTACAGTCACCTTCGTGTCTTTGATAGTAAGACATTTGTGCATGTGTCAAAAGATGAGAGGTCCAAATTAGATTCCAAGACAAGAGAGTGCATCTTCATTGGTCATGACCATGATGAATCTGACTATAGATTTTATGATCCTGTTGAAAAGAAGTTTGTTAGAAGCCGTGATGTTATTTTTGTGGAGGATCACACCGTTGAAGATATTGGGAAGACAGAAAAATCAGAGTCTCTTAGCACTAACGATGTGGTTGATTTTGATCAAGAACGATATGCCTGATGTAACAAATTTTGAAAATCATGGTGATGATGTTTAGGATCATATTACAAATGATTCTATTGATGATAATAATGGTGTTGTTGGTGATTTTGGTGAATGTCATGTTCATCTCAGAAGGTATTCTAGACAACGTTTTCCCTCTACTCACTACTCACTACTCACGTAATGAATATGTCTCACTGACAAGGAAGAACCTGAATGCTATGAAGAGGCTATAGAGAGTGAGCATAAGAAGAAATTTGTGCAAGAACTGGGTTTTCAACAGTAGAGGTATGTTTTCCTTTGTGATAGTCAAAGTGCTATCCATCTTGGCAAGAATCTTACTTTTCATGGTAGATCTAAACATATTAATGTGTGGTATCATTGGATCTAAACATATTAATGTGTGGTATCATTGAGAATATTCATACAGATGACAATTGTTCTGATATGATGACGAAGATTCTACCAAAGGGAAAGTTTGAAGCTTGTCGGCTTATTTCAGGATTGACATTTGTCCTCTCTTGAGTCGGAAGGGGAGTTTGTTGTATGGGCCATTCTTAAGTTAGGCCCAACAACATTTTATTTCAAAATAAAAAATATTGTGGTAGCTCGAAAGGGATTTTTTAAGTGAATAACCTAATGTGACTCAGTAGGTTTCTACTCTTAACACAAAAGAGTAAAAGAACATATTGCGTCATTTTGGAGTTCTTGTTTATTTTGGGTAGCTGTTTGAGTACTCATTTGTACTTTGTTTTTGGTGAAATTTCATCCTCGTGCTCCTCTTCCCATTTGCATCAATCTGGTATTTTCTGAATTTTATTTTTCTCACTGTTTGAATACGCTCTATTTATATGTTAAACGTTTTGCACTGTTTGTCTGTGAATAGAGTTTATTTGTGAGATTCTTTTGTAAAAACTCTTTGTTGTACTTTTTAATATTTTATAATGGAGATTTTTTTAAACTAACTTCTATAGTTTTTATCTCTCTTATTGGGAGACTCCACATTATTGATGTGCTCTTCTCTTTCAGATATTTATTTTTCTACTCACTGGAAATTTTAGATTAATGTATATTTCAAGTTGGATATATTTTATTTTACACACATAATTTGGATAATTTTGCTGCCGCGTAACCTTATCTTTTTCCATGAATAAATACTCAACATTACTTTTACAGTAAAGCTGTATAAACTTATTTTAATCATACTTTCCATTAATAAGAAATATTTCTGATTGGATTAGATAAAAAGACAACGAGACACTCGTAAAAGACAACTCCTTATCGGAAATATCACCATCCTTTGCCATTTAGTCAACATAGGCATTACCTTACCTAGAGATACAATGAAAGTACAGCTGTTAAGTCTACAAACAAGATTTCTTATGTCATCAATAAGGTAGGAGCATGAGGATGGAAGTGTTGGGCTTATGCATGATGTTCTGAAGCTCGTTATGAAGACATTGAAATACCATAACAACTGAGAACCTTGTTATCCATTGTTCTTGAGCATCTCAGAGCAAACTTCCATATTCAAATCTTTCTGGGTTACTACTAAAGGAACTACCCAAGTTAAGTTTAATAGACAGCAACAGACTAGTAGGTGTCTATTTCGATAGTCGTCCATGAGCTAATTAAAAATGTTCATCAACGTTCTAATTTAGTTAAAAATAAGCCAACTTGTCAAGGATTTACCATTAAAGATTTCAACTTTGCGGGTTATTGATGAACCAAGATGAGATAGAAAACAGTTGTTCTTGGAAGATGTTGCATTATCGCAGATCCAGCTGGAGACAACTTGCTAGAAGAAACGCTTATGATGGTTCGTAAACAACACATTTGTGCATAGCATTAACCCAATCTCGAAGAGTATACACAACAATTTTTCTCCAAAGTTCAACACAGAAATATGAGAGGAAATATGACTACAAAAGGAAATGTATCAGTAAAGAGGCTATCACGAGAAAAAAAAGAGTGAGGAAAGTTGTTGATATTTTCGGTGATTTTTAGAGCTGAAATCTGAAACCAATTTTCAGTATGAGTGAAAGAATAATGAACAAGCTAGTGGTAAGCATAAGTGGTACTTTATAGGCCTGTTTGGGTACTCCCCAAAATAAGGACATCATCATGCAGCTCATCCATAAAATGATTAATCATCTTGTACTTAAAGTTGCATGATTCCTTGTAAGAATCTCTGTTTAGGAAGATCTTAGCAGACCTAATATATGTATTTCTCGAAGCACCTGCAGAATCACTAGTACTTGAATTTTTTTTTAATTTAAAGAATACATTTAGAATAAAAATTGAATCAAAACTTAAATTTGTAGTCCTTTTTGTGAAAATCAAAGACTGAAGCAAGAATCTAATTTCCAGCTTTTAGAGCGCATTAGCTTCAAAAATTAGTTGTAAGGCTTTAGAAAAATGTTGGTCCCTTTTATTTTCAGAAATTTGGATAAGGAAATTTGATCTCTTTTAATTTGTAGAAATTTGTTATAAGGATCTGAAAAATGTAAACAAATAAAAAAAAATTCTCCATTAATCATGAGGTTTCGTAATCTCTTATTTATTTGGCAAATTTTTCAAACTAGCGTAATTTTTGTTTGAAATTCATGAAATGAAGCATTTTTTTATTTATTTCTAGATATGAGACAAGATATCATTAAGGAGAAATCGTGTCCCTATTCCACAATTTAATATAAGATTAAATGAAGTTGTGAAAACAGTACACAATCTTAATTTACTAGATGAAATTGTGCTAATATTTTAATTAATATAGTGAGAATACTATACCATTTTAGTGGGATTAATATTCTCCACCTATTCCTCTTTTGTTTTTGTTTTGTTTGGCACATGTGATATATTGTTAATGCGCAACTAAAATAAATGCAAAATTAATTTGAATAGAAGAAAGGTTACTGAGAAGAAAAGTTACATGTTATAGTTCTTAATATAGAAATAGATTTAGTTAGTAATAGATATAATTTAAAAACTAACAATAAATTTATTTAAACAATTATATAATATTTAAAAAATTTTCATTATAAATTTATTGCTAAATCTTAATTTTATTTTAAATTATTTTTATATTAGTAACTAAATTCAAATATTAAACTTAAACTTAATTTTGCTAAATATATTTTATTACTAAATTTTAATTTAATTTAATTTTTCTTTTCAAAATCAAACTTACTTTTAATTTAGTT
>Ga0209489_102428_pt1 | contig 38018 bp, 30 predicted proteins | sample SiratrowhiteBW_FD_187527 | JGI IMG/M metagenome (GOLD analysis project Ga0209489, IMG submission 187527) | Root nodule microbial communities of legume samples collected from California, USA - Siratro white BW (SPAdes) (version 2) | ecosystem: Host-associated > Plants > Roots > Nodule | place... | reverse complement strand
TATATATTAGGTATTGTATAATCTATTTTATTCTGTACATTACACAAGTGATTTTAAATTATATGCTATCTAAGTAAAATAAATCTATATTAATCTATAAAATTGCGAATTAGATTTTAAATTTTAAAGAATAATGAGTAAGTTATTATCCGTTAAATAGAAGAATTTGCTTATATCTTAAGATAGTAAAAGGTATAATAATTATTTGCATTATTTTTGTTTTTTATTGTAATATTTATGTGTTTATTCATTTGTTTATATGTAAAAACAATACCCTTTAAGTTTATTTATCATTTGTTTAAACCTTTACTTTTTTTTTTCAAATTATTTAAGACGTTTCTAGTAGTTTGTTTTATATGACATATTATAGCATATATTTAGGTTATGGAAAGAAAAAGGATGTTATCTAAGGATCGAGTTTTATGAACTTTCTAAATTTAACTACAGAGTAGTACTAAATATTGAGAGATTTATTGGATTTATAATAAATAAGATTCTTCAACATTTAAATAAGTAAAAAATTTATATAAAATAATAGATGAAGTATTAAATAATTAATGAATACTTCCTCTTATATTATTATATATTAAACTTTTTGGATTTATAATAAATAAGCTAAAAATAAAATAAAATAATTATATAGGTAGTTATCTTATTTTATACTTTAATCTTGATTATAGATTGATAAGTTTTTTAACTTTGAATAAATATTTTTAATCTTGATTAATAGCATGGGAGGTGTTTACCTCCCATGGAGCCATGTGAACCTGACCTTTCTATTGTCTATTTGTCCTTCCATGAATTGCGTGACATAATTTGTGAAGGCAGTGATTGCAGGAAAATTGAATTTGTATTGAAAACGTATTGTTGTTAATCACTGCAAATAGATAAAGCCAACTTTATCTATTTGAAATTATCCTATTTTTGGAAACAGAGATATTTTAAATTAAGTATTTTAAAAATCTAATTATTTTAAGTATTATAAAATAATTTAAAATTAAGGTCTTTTAATAAAATAATTTTAAAAAGTATTTATTTTAAGTTAATTAATCTAAAAATTTGATTATTTTAAATTATGTAATTTTAAAATACAGTTATTTTGGATTAGTTCATAGAAAAATATATTTATTTTAGTCACAGAGTATGGTTATTTTAGATTAAGTAATTTAGAATAAAATTATTTTATATTAATAAATTTAAAAATATAATTATTTTAAATTTATTTATAACTAAAAATAGATAATTTTTTAATCACTTTATAAATTTTTAAAATTTATTATCAGTTTTACCTTTGTCAATATAATTTATTTTGTTATTTTACGCTTTAGATTCTGTAACTTATTAATTATTTATGATAGAAAAATTACCTATAATGCAATTATAAAAGTTATTTACTCCATACTTATTTCCTATAGATGTATTGTTTGTAAATTTAATAATAGTTTTTATTTTAATAATTATGATAAACTTTTTTTATTTTTTATTACCATAGAAAGAAGGTAAACATGAGTGCTTAAATACATGTATTTTCACTAGTTATAAATTAAATAAGATAAGAATATAATTATTTTAAGAATAATTATTCCAAATCTTCAAATTTTTCTCCCATTCTTTTTTATTTGCAATAATGAAATTAATATGAAATTCAAAAAGAATGTTTTAATTCTTTGTGCCAGGTTCACGACAATTTTTTACACTAATTCAAAAATAACTTAAGTCTGGATAATGATTCAATTTTATTCCAAAAATTATTAATGGTGATAATTTCTATAAGTGGGTAGATGCTATGAAATATTAGCTGAAAATAATACATAAAATTGTATGAAAACATTGTAGAATTATTAGAAAGATGTAAGAGAGTTAGATATAAATGAATTTTTAAGACTAAGCGTGACTCTCATGATAATATTAAATCTTATAAGGTTTGACTTGTTATCAAAATTTACTTAAAAAAATAACATTGATTATAAGTCATGGTAATATTGAATCTTATGAGGCTGTTACCAAAATTTTATTCAAAAAGGATAACATTGATTATACGGAGACATTTTTGTCTATTTAAAAAAAATTATTTTAAAATCATCATGATATTAGTAACTTATTATCCTCTTGAGTTGCGCTAAATGAATGTTAACATTACTTTTCTAAATAAAATTTAGAAGATGATGTCTATATGAACCAATCAATAAGTTGATAGAAGAAGGAAAAGAATATATGATGTCTAAACTTAAGAGATCGATATGTCAAAACATCCAATTTTGTCGGAATAAAAAAAATGTTTCTCATCAACTTTAAAAAGAATCATTTATTTATATTTTATTGTTTTCTCTTATTTTTTTATTTTTATTTTCGTTTTTAAAAAATATAAAAAATATTTGGTTTTTATCCTTTGTGCCTTTATTTTCTTTATCATTTTCAATTTTAGAAATAAAAATTTTATTTTTAATTTTTTAATAATATAAAAATAATAAAAAATCCAAAAAGGATACAAGTAACATTTGCTCATCACACCCCTCTTTTCCTGTTTGCACATACCTCTCTGCATTTCGGGCCAGGCCCACAATACCCCATACATTTGTTTTTCACTTCTCACTTTCCTTATCCACCACATCCAATTTTCATGCACCCCTCTCATTCACTTCTCACACCCCGTCACACACGCCAGACATAGAGAGAGAACAGATTACATTTTTCACTGGAAAAGAAGTAGAGAGAGAATATAGAGAATACAGTTACAGAAGCAGTAGAGGAACAATTGGAAGAAAGGATCAACAGAAGGTATGTATTATCTAAACTTGGTACCATGAATATACATAAAGGTTGTGATTTATCTTCTCAGTTTTATCTTTGTTTGGCTCTTTCATTATGTTCAACCTTGTTCATACATTCATCCTTGTCATCTAACATTCCCATTCCTAAGTAATCAAGTACCAAATGTATCGTATCAATAGCAATAATCAGATCGAAAAAAGAGAAAAGGATTGACCCACAAAGAGTTTTCTGACCATTAACCCTGTTATGGGACACCCTACATACTCTTATAATCCCTTCCAAAACTATGTTACTCATTTAATATTTAGGGTTTAAATTTTGTTTTACTTTTCCGATTTTTGAAATTCTATTCACCAAATTCTTTATCTTTCGGTCATAAACTCTGCATCGTGTTTGAAATTAGAATCTGACATTCCAAAATATGGCATCCTAGTGATGATTATACAATTGAATTGGTATAGGAGGATCCAGTTTCAAAAACAATGAGAAAGTTTGTTCAGGTTACAGCTAGTTTGTAAAGTCTGGTTTAGCCGTGCAAGAATTTTGGAATTTTGGGCCTACACTACTCATCTGTTTATTTCACTTTCCTCCATTTCATATCAAACCCCCTATTTAATTGGCTTAGCACTTTTTACATCCACTTTCTAGTTTTTGCCCATTCGTTAAAATTTGTTTATCGACACACTATTGTGATCTTCCGATAAGTTTTTGCATTTTATAAATATTTCTATCAAATATATAAATAATATTATATGTGATGCCAAATTTTATCCGAAATATTTTATTATTTTGTTTAGATAATAAGAAAGATTGTACGTGTCAAGCCATGTTTAATACAAAATTTTATTTAATTAAGTTTATAAATTATAAATTTTTAGAAAATATCCAATTTTCAAATATCAAAATTTTAATATTAAATTTCTAAAAAATGAAAAATAAAATTATCGAAATTAAAAACATATATAAAACTTTCAAAAATAAAAATATCAAAAATTTTAACAAATAATTTTTTATCTAGAATTACGTGAACAATGATTTTTTATTATGGATGGAAATAATCCTTGTAGGATCCCCTATATTAAAAAATATTTTCTTTATTTTTATTTTTTCTAAAATAAATATTTTAAAAAATCACACTCACATTTTACTCATTTGATCAAAGGTAATCTCTTACAAAGGACGTTGTATTGTGACATAATATATAAACCTAAATAGACTTTTAGACAATGGTATCTTAACTTCAATGATACTAGTATATCTCTACTCATTTGATCAAAGGTAATCTCTTACAAAGGACGTTGTATTGTGACATAATATATAAACCTAAATAGACTTTTAGACAATGGTATCTTAACTTCAATGATACTAGTATATCTCTACTCATTTGATCAAAGGTAATCTCTTACAAAGGACGTTGTATTGTGACATAATATATAAACCTAAATAGGCTTCTAGACAATGGTATCTTAACTTCAATGATACTAGTATGTCCCTTGGATTAAAGGAAAACACTGGTGATTGATGTTTATATTTGAAGGTCATTGGGAATAAGTTTATATTTCTGGTTGTGTATATTGATTATATCTTGCTTGCAACTAATAATCTTAGTTTATTAAGTGAGACTAAGAAGTTTCTCTAGAATGAAAGATATGGGTGAGAGGAATAGAAATATTCCATGATAGATCACAAGAATTGGTAGACTTTTCAGAAAACATATAAGGTTTTAGAGAGATTTGAAATGGCTAAATACTCAAGATCTCCCATTCCAATAAAGAAAAGAGATAAATTTAGTCTTATCCAATGTTCAAAGGTGCTAAGCTTATGAAATTGAAATACTTTGTCATTTAATAAGAAGTTCAGAAGCATATAGTGTCAATAAAACATATTAGCACCAATTTTATTATAACTAACCATTTTTTTAAAACAAAGGGTAACCATTCAAGGTACTCAAGGTATTTATTGGCCATGATATGGACATTATGTACTAGGTATCGAAGTTTATCAAAACAAAACAAATTATTATAGTTAATGAAAAATGACATTATGTCTGAACCTACTATTAGAATTATCATATAACAATACATAAAAAAGAACGTATTGATTGAATAACATTGAATAACATGTAACTATCATTATTCCTAGTATTTTTTTAATCTTTTAAGTATGATAAATGATGAAACCAATTAATTGATGGTCTTTTAATATGTTTTATGATTTATGTAATTATTAAATTATGAAATGTTATAGCATCATCACACAGTGTTAAGTGGGAGAATGTTAGGAAAATGAATAAATTGACATTTGTCACCATTAACCATAAGAAAGAGTGTGAAAAGGAAAAAAAAAATTATAAAGAGATAAACTGAGATAAAAAGATTAATTTTTTTTCATTGAATCTCTAATAGTTTAAGGTTATATGATGTTGGTTTTACATAATAGAAGCAGATAAAATAATGAAAATGAACAAAAATATATAAAGAGATATATTGTTATTTCTTCTTATTTTTCTGCAACAAAAAAAAACTTACATTTATAATACTTCTAGAAAAAAAAATTGACTAAAATTACTTTACAAGTAATTATTTTTTATTAACAAGAAAAGCTGAAATACTTTATCCTAACGTTTAGAAACAATTATTATGACATTTAGGAACAATTATTCTATTTAGAGACTTATTCAGAAACTGGAAAAAAAAAAATAACATGTAGTTCAAAAACAAATATTTAACATATGATAATCATATACCGCATTATTTTTACACCCATTTAATAATAGTATAAGTAAAATCACCAGCTAAAGCTAATAGACTCAAAATGCAGATTCTCAGCTGAGTAGCAAACGGCTGCAACTTCATGCCTCATTGTTTTGGGTCCTGAGGAAAGAACTCCCACACTTGACCCTTTGTGGTCAAATAGGATTCCTGTAAAAAGAAAAAATAAATAGAGTGATTTCAAATCCATTCACAAGTGTCTAAGACATAATTAAAAGAATTGGAGGTGACTCACTTCTTAGGTCAGGTCTTACACCATAATGCACATTGGTAGCGTGAATAACTGACTGATACGGAAGACTTTCCAGTTCTCTATCTGCATTGTAAACCATGGAGTTTGGCGACACTATTGGTGTAGACCCTTCCATGTTCTGAATCTGTTTACCTTCTTTCGTATAATATTTCTTGTTCCAAACAAAAGCTGCACTAGAAACACTTGCTATGGACACACATATTACTAGCATGTTTAGGAATGCATTCAGAGGGTAAGAGAATATTTTATTTGAGTTATGATCAATAGGGAAAATGTAGTAACGGGTAATGATCCCTATTAAAATAAGGAAAATAACGAAAGAGGATGAAATTATAGCACCAAGCCAGAGCCAACTGTTTGGACCTAATATAGCGCGTACTGGTTCATCAGATGGATTTGGCTTGAACCATTTGATTTGAGGCTGAATTAGGTCATCTGCTTTAAGCTCCCTGTCCCTTGTGATGTAGGCCTCAATTTGCAATTCCAAATTGGAAATATCAGAAGGGGTGCCAGATATTGGGAGGATCAAATCTAGCATTGACAGAGATGAAGAGTTCTTGAAGGCACAAATTAGGACCACTTTCGGGGTTTTGCATTTGAAAGTATTGTTCAGATATATTAGCTCCCGAATGATGGATATAAAAGGTGTGATGCCACTTCCTCCACTCACCATCACAAGAGTGTCATGCCTGGTGAAATAAAGAAAACAAAATTTATTATTATGTGGAAGTGAAAGAAGTGATATCTGATAAAGCATTAGGTTTGAAGTTGTGTTTTGCTTCTGAGATACAAACCGTAGATAGTTGGTTGAAGCAGGTCCATAGGGACCTTCGACAGATACAGAAAGGCGATCTATTGTGGAAGGAGTTGAAAGCAACTGGTATAGCTTATTGGTCCAAGTTCCTTCAGTTTTAATAACAACACTTAGCTTGTCTTGCTCCAAATTACTATTAGAAGTAACAGTAAATGGATGCCACTGCAGCTTGGATATGCTTGGTACATTTATGAACATCACACTTGTGGGGTTATAAGTTAATCCTGCCAAAAGCAAGTCATGTTAGCTCATAAAAGAAGTGTCAAATAAATTAATCATTTCTGAAGAAGGAGCTAGAGGTGTCTTGAAGATACTGAGCTAAATAGTCATGTAAGTTACCATGGCCCTTGGAGAAGTTGAGTTCTACAGCTTGACATGGCAAAACCCGAGCAGAAACCAGACGAACTTGGCGTCTTGATTGCAGAAACCTTAAGTAACGATCAACCATGAAGAGGTAGAAACCAGGGAGCATAATTAAGGTGTAGGAAATGCCAACATGAAAGATGAAGAAGACTATGAAGAGGATGTAGAGGTGATGAGTGTAATAGAAGAGCTCAAAATAGGTTCGCCTAATGCGGGGAATGGTTACAATCCACAGTAACAAACCAGCAAGCAAAGATATCTCTCCTGCCACAATTGATATATCGTTTTTCTTCCAGTCCAACATCTGCAACCAAAAAAAGCCATCGCCCACATCAGCTTAATACTCCAAAAACCAAAAACAACCAAAAAATTCCATCAAAAGATTCCATGCCATGAAATCAATAAATTGTAAGTTCTTGACTAACCGCAGAAAGTTGATGAATAATTGCCCAGTGGATGATGTAGCCCAAACCGTGAGCAGTGAAGAGTAGCATGGCAATATGTCCAAGCCAGATATGGTACTTCATGCAACTCTCAGAGGTGAGGCCAACAAGTGGCAACACGCTTGAACCACGAGTCACAGGAAAAAACATAAATGCCAAACATATGTTCCCAACAACCCCAAACATTACCGCTGCAAAGTCTAGTTTCTGTTCCCATCTGCACTACCAACATATATCACAATTAACAATAACATTCAAAATGCTTAACTTAGTTGTAAGATCCCTCAAATAAATTTGGTTGAACTTAATTTCTATGCACTTTTACATAGTGTATCTACCAGAAATCACAAAATCTACTACTTTTTAACATAATGTTGTAAAAGTTAAGAAATTAATCATACAAATTTGTTATTGGATGACATAACCGTTAGAATATTTTACATGCACTGTAATTGTGAAAACCTTTTATACTGTATGCACTATTTATCCTACTGCTAGTACAAACAATATTTTTAAGGATTTCTCTACTATCATCCAATCATTCAGTATGATGTTACGCATATTAAATTTGCTGACTTTTACAAAAAGTTATACTAGTAATGATTTTAGATCGATTTACAGTTGATGATATTTTACACTGGTTATGCATAGAAATCAAAGTCTAATAGTAGTCATAATAAAAGTTTACATTTTCTGGCCATCCTTTGCTGCTGATGCGGGGGTGATTTTTACAAAGCGGTTGCGTAAAGCAGTTGCAAAGGACCAGACTAAGAGTGCAATGAACATGAGGAAGAATGTAAGCTCTGTGGCAGAGACAATGCCAAGAGGGCCTTTTATGAGTACTGGACGCTTCCATATGGTTACTGCAGCTTTCTTTGAGTTGCAGCTGATGATGCACCAAACATATATTCATGTCAAAACTCAATTATCAGAACTACAATTCTTTTCAGGCTTATTAAAGACTTTGCCCCCACCAACACAACATTTTTCTAGATTTCAAAAATTAAACATTTTGCTAAAGTAAGTATTTATTAGATAGGAAAATAAGTATGTAAAATTAATTAAACTCTTAAGTTAAAATCAGTTTGTGAAGAAACTAAAGGAAAATAACTTTTTTATAAATTAATTTATAAGTAAGACACAAGTTCTTTTTAACAAATAATTATTCGCTATTTCTCATCATATTAGTAGTTGTATGAAAAAAAACAAAATTCAAATAAGGCCTTAACTTCTCTTTCAAGAGAAATATTTTCCTGGTTAACCGTCAAAGCTATGATAAAATTTATTCTGCTATCTACCATATTTAGTGGATGACATGATATGACATAAGAGCAAAATTTAAATACAGGTCTATGAGTGTCTTTTATGCTTCTGTTCTTTTTTTTTTTCATGTCATTTTTAATACTTTTTTTTTATGTGTTAGTCAAATAAAACGTCAATTTGATAAAAAGAAAACAGAAAAAAATAATAGAAAATTTAATAATATAATAAAACGTAGTTAGCTTAAGGAATCAGTATTACCCTAACATTCACAAATATAAAAGCACATTCTCAAGCACCTGTTTAATAGAGATCAACAAAGTGTAGCCTTAATCTTACAATGAACCATTTATGAAAAGATTACAACCAGAGTAAGTGGTGAAAAATGGTACCTTTCGATGGTTGAACCATTTGTTTTTTTTATTATGTGGAGGTAGACACACCCCAAAGTAGCAATGAGCAAGATTGGGAAAGTGTACAACAGAAGATTAGAACCTGCAATTAGAACATTACAGGGAATATTTGCATAAAATAATCAAAGCACTATAGGCACTGAAATTAATAATTGAATAAATTAATAAGACCTTTTGAACCCAAATAAGTTGTATTGTTAGTCTTTGCTCTGAATCTAGGAAGCCATCTTTTTTTAAAAGTATTTGTGGGTGACATTATCCAAATAAAAATCCAACCCAGGAACAAAAGCAGCACCAAAAGCCTTATTGCAAATTGAACCCTGTAAAATTTTGCTTGAGAGGGTGACCTCTTCACCACAGTTTCTTCAGTCATCTTGATTTGGGTGGCAAATTTGTGTGGAGAATCAAAGTGGATGACCTATTTATAGTTCATGAAATGGAATTAGTTTGATTGGACAATTATACATAAAACAAAACATTAGGCATGGGACACCAAGAGGTAAAAACAAAAAAACATGCTTTATGTCCCTTAAAAACAAAAGAAGGCTTTGATGAAAAAAAAAATTAAAATCCACACACAAAATTACTGCTAGAACACACATCACTGGAGAAGTTAGAGATAACTACCAGCTTTAACGAAAATTTGTAATAGTATTGAATAGGAACAATAACATAAATTACAATGAAAAAAGTTTGATATATCATGAGTAGTTGTATTTGTCTTTATACTTTGATGAAAACAAAATGGACAGTGAATGTTCAGAAACAGTGTCTGTTACCTTCAAAATGCAGAGCAAATAAACGCAGATGAATTTGATAAACAATGCGCCTGTTTGAAACCTTATTTGGAATTGCGATTTTCTGAAATGTAAAGAGTGAAGATAGTAGTAACAGTTTTATTCATATAATGTTTGTTCTTACAAAAGAATAAAACATTGTCAACTAAAGGTAAGAGTGAAAGGTTATTCATATAACAATCATATTTATTTTAATGAAAATCAAGTCATTTGCCAACATACGTTTTGTTTTAATATTAATCAAATGCATTGATTGTACAAGTTATTTTATTTTTTTTCACTAATAATATAAAAGACAATTTATCTTTTACCGATCCTCTGACATATTAAAAGAGTTATAAATGTAGATCTATTGTTTCTTATAGATAGTTACTTCAATATTGACTGAAATTAGAATCTTTTGTTGATTTTCATTTGTTGGTCTTTTAATAAAATAATTTCTTTTTTAGTGTCATTATTGAAATTTGAAGATAAACTTTTTTAATTTATATTCTTAATTTAATTAATATAAAAAATTAATTATAACCATATAAGAAAAATACGATGACACGTGAATGTATGTTAAATAAGGAAACGGGAAGATAAAATAGGTAATTCATTTCAAATTAAATTAAAAAATAAATATTTTTTTGGTATCTTAAACAACTATAAAAAAAGGAAACATGAGTTGTATAACATTCTGAAAGAGGTATTTAGTGTTTCTAAATTTAAAAAGAAAACAATTAATATTTATCATCCAATCGAGAACGACGCAATTTTTTTTTCAAAAAAATCCATCCTAATGTTAATTAAATTAAATACTACGTCTTCTTTAAAACATAAAGAATATTTAATCCAAACAATAAAAATAATTATTGGGTGTCCTGTGATATAGGTAAGGTGAGTCAAGTCTCAATCGAATCGAATCATGGTGTTTGGGCTATTACACTATTAAGGAGAGAAAGAGTTACATCCTGACTAATAATTATAACTTTTTTGATATAGTGGTAAGCGTTCAATCCAATAATTGGTATAAGAGTCAAAGTCACAAGTTTAATTTCGGAGACAATTATTTAGGTGGATAATTAGTGAGAAAGAAATTGTTATAGGTGACATCAATTGTATTGTAACGAGAGTAAAGTGGGCCAAGTGTGGTGCTTGGGCTGTTAGGCCTTCAGTAGAAAAAATTGCGGACGAAGTCTTCCTCCACCCCATACCTTCTTCCTGCACCTCCATATTCAATGTCAAATACTATTCTACCCTCAAATAAAAAGTACAAAGTTAAAAATACCCTCACTCCATTCACCTCATCCGGTACTCTTCTTCCTTGAGTCGGTGTACTGTACTGAACATTCTCCGCAAAAGCTTGAGACATAGGTTCACCCGCCACGCAATGTACATGGGAATCATGTTCTGGTAGATGATTGAAACTCTTATCATGTTCCTGCAGTAAGTTGTTGTCATAATCAACACTGTGTAAGGAATAAAACGGATAGCAGGGCCAATTTTGGAAATAATGGCAAAACAGAATCAGTTAGGGAAGAATTCCACGTGGCAGAGGATCAAGAAATTAGCAGTATCATGAGAAGTGCAAAGAAGCCAGCTATGAATAGGTGGAGGGAGGATTTCATTTGATAACAATATTCTGGTGAATTCCTTATCTCTCTCTCTGCGTCATAATCTATTGGGTTATGTCTCACATTCCTTCCCTCTATACTGTCATATTCTTTTTCTGATAAGTTCCTGGTATAATGTCTAGGTGACCACTGCAATTGGTGATTCAGATCGAGATCCAAGAGCAATGAAGATGTTTACTTCTCTTATATGATATAGTAGCCAGTTACTGTATTGCAAATTCCATTTTTCTTTTCCGCTAAATTTTGAAATTGCATACTCTGTTATAAGACAATTGCACTGTTCCATTGAATTGCAAGTAGCTGAAGTTGAATTCTGTTTTTGTTCAATTTCACCCTTCCATTTGGTGCTTTCATTAACTATTCACCATGTCAATTTCTGATAATACACGACTGAAGGTGATGGAGGCAGAGATAAAAAAATTATTTCAAATGTTTGCGGATTCAGCTGAGGAACAAAAAGCAGAATGAGCTCGTTCCATGGAGATGCAAAATCTGAAGATTGATGCTATTCAAAATGCCTTGACACAAATTTTGCAGAATCAACAACCTGTTTCTTCTCCAGTATATGAACATTCACATGGTGAGCACTCCAATTCAGAACAACAGTGGCAACATAGATCTCAACAACGAAGGGTGAATTTCGAGATTCCGCGGTTTGATGGCACTGAGGCTCTGGGATGGATCTTTGCCGTCGATCAATATTTCGATTTCTTCAAAGTGCCGAAGGCATAACAGGTTGGTATTGCGGCACTCCACATGACCGGTATGGTTGTTCCATGGTTTCAGATGTCGCAAAGGTCCGCTTAATTTCAATCATGGACTCATATGAAACGTGCTATTGAATTGGAATTTGGTCCTTCACTTTTTGAATCCCCTAGGGAATTGCTTTTTAAATTACAGCAACACGACACAGTGTTTGAGTACTATTCAGAATTTGTAGCTTTAGCCAATAGAACAAATATAGAACCCCAAGATGCTTTACGAGACTGTTTCATCAGTGGCTTGCACCTTGAAATTAAGAGGGAAGTTAAAGTACAGTGCCCTCCCTCTTTAATGCGGGTTGTGAGTCTTGCCCGACTTTATGAAGACACGTTGGCTCCATCTATGAAAACCACAAACGCACTTTCCCCATACAAATCAATCACTTATACACAAACCTCATACCCACCAACAAAACCTCTACCTCCAAAATTAAGCTTACCAGCATTACTTCCCAACCCCAATCAACCTCCACAAAACATTAACACCAAACCTCCAATTAAACGACTTACTATGGCAGAACAACAACTCAGACGCGAGAAGGGGTTATGCTTTTGGTGCGATGAAAAGTTCACACCTAATCATCGTTGCCCCAACAAGCATTTCATGCTCTATCAGCTTGAGCCACCTGAAGAAGACGAAGCAAACCCAGAGGAGAATGTATTACCTCAGTTGGAACACCAGGTTCTACAACATCATTTATCCTATAATACGATGCATGGCACTTCGGGCCCAACAACCATTCGAGTAAAGGCTCAAATTAATGGTCTAGACATTCAAGCATTGATTGATGGAGAGAGCTCAGACAGTTTTATCCAGCCTCGCATAGCTAAGTTTCTGAACCTTCCAGTGCAACCAGCTCCCGGATTCAAGGTTATGGTGGGCAATTTTGACATCATGGCTGTCGAGGGATGTATTCCATCATTAGAAATTTCTCTACAGGGCTATAAAGTGTAGATACCCGAGGTCTATGTGTTACATGTTGCAGGAAGCGATTTGGTCATTGGCACCACATGGTTGAAACAATTGAAAACACATATAGTGAACTATGAATCCTCATTTATTCGCTTCCTACATGAAGGTCACTTTGTTACTATTTATGGTGACAAGACCACTGCTCCAAGATAGGCACAATTTCATCATATCAAACGACTCATGAATATGGATGCCATAGCTGAAGCTTTTACCATTCAGATGCATAAAGAGGAAGATGCTGTGAAGCTTGTGTTACCACTGCCAGCAGATATGGAACCTGAATTGGTTTTACTGTTGCACACTTACGACAAGGTTTTTGAGCAGCTCTCAGGCTTACCTCCACAAAGGGAGCATGATCATAGCATCCCATTGGTCCAAGGTGATGCACCAGTAAAAGTGAGGCCGTATAGATATCCTCATAGCCAAAAGGCACAAATCGAATTGATGGTGAATCAGATGTTGGGTGAGGGAATTATACAGCCGAGAAAAAGCCCCTTTTCATCACCAATCCTTTTGGTCAAGAAAAAGGATGACACTTGGTGATTTTGCACTGATTATCGTGCTCTGAACAACATCACAGTGAAGGATAGCTTTCCTATTCCGACAGTGGATGAATTATTAGATGAACTGTTTGGAGCTAATGTATTCTCAAAGATAGACCTCAGATCGGGATATCATCAAATATTGGTGAAACCAGAAGATAGACACAAAACTGCATTCAGAACTCACCAAGGATTATACGAATGGCTAGTCATGCCCTTTGGACTCACTAATGCTCCTGCCACTTTCCAATGCTTGATGAATGATATTTTTAAGCCTTATTTGAGGAAATTCGTATTGGTGTTCTTTAATGATATACTTGTTTATAGTTCCTCTTGGCACAATCATCTGAAACACTTAGAGTTAGTGTTACAACTATTGAAACAGGAGTCTCTCTATGCTAAATTGTCTAAATGTTCCTTCGGAACATCAGAAATTGACTATTTGGGGCATACCATCTCTGGCCAGGGAGTGCACATGGACAAACAGAAAGTAAAGCAGTAATAGAGTGGAAACAGCCTCAGAACCTTAAACAACTCCGAGGGTTCCTTAGCCTCACTAGTTATATAGGAGGTTCATTAAAGGTTATGCATCCATGACAACTCCTCTTACAGAATTATTGAAGAAAGATGTTTTTCAGTGGAATGAAGCAGCTACTCTTGCATCCAGTCAATTGAAAAATGCAGTAACCTCTCAACCAGTATTAACATTACCAAATTTTGAGCTTCCTTTGAAATTGAAACAGATGCCTCAGGTAAGGGCATAGGGCATAGGCACAGTATTGATGCAGAATAAGCATCCAATAGCCTTTTTCTCTAAGACGTTATCACCATCAATGAAGAGGCAATCAACCTATACTAGAGAATTGTATGCCATCACGGAAGCTATTGCTAAATTTCGCCACTACCTGCTGGGGAGGAAATTCATCATACGAACTGATCATCAAAGCCTAATGGCCCTGCTGGAACAAAATCTTCATACCCCATACCAATATAAATGGCTTCACAAACTATTAGGCTATGACCTTGAGATTCATTATAAACCAGGAAATGAAAATGTTCCTGCAGATGCTCTCTCGAGAAGCTACTTTGCTGCATGGTCTACACCAAATTTAGATTGGTTGCAGATTTTAAAGACTGATTTGGAACACGATGAGAAATTGAAAATGGTATTACACCAATGCCAGGAAGGGAATCAGGGTGTTACACATTACAATTGCAGAAATGGCATTTTACTATGGAAAAATAGAGTGGTGATTCCTAGAAATAACAGCCTCATAAGCCTTGTGCTCCAAGAATATCATGATAGCAGCAGTGGAGGACACTTTGGGGTGGCTAAGACAGTGGAAAGAATTTGCTCAAATTTCTATTGGCCTGATATGCAAAAACACATACGGGAGTATGTACTCAACTGCTCAATATGTCAAAAAGCAAAGTCTGAAACCAAATTACCTGCTGGGTTGCTGCAACCCTTATCGGTACCATCACAGATTTGGGAGGCAATCTGTATGGATTTCTTCACTGCATTGCCTTTATCTCAAGGATTTTCAGTAATAATGGTAATTATTGACAGACTCACTAAATTTGCACACTTCCTGCCCTTAAAGCATGACTTCACCAGCAAATCTGTTGCTGAAGTTTTTGTGAAAAATGTGATAAAGCTTCATGGTTTCCCTCGGATCATTGTCTCGGATAGGGACAAGGTCTTTATTAGTAAATTCTGGCAGCAATTGTTCAGGTTGCAAGGTACAATATTAGTCATGAGCTCCACATACCATCCTGAGACTGATGGTCAAAGTGAAGTTCTTAACAAGACATTAGAAATGTATTTGAGATGTCTATGTTATGATAATCCAAAGAATTGGACAACAATGCTTCCATGGGCTCAGTACTGGTACAATACCACATGGCGTAGCAACATCAAAATGACTCCATATAAGGCTCTTTATGGGAGAGATCCACCAACACTCATCAAATATGAAGTGTCAGACCAAGCTGAAGTGTCTTTACAAGAGATATTAGTAGCCAGAGATAAGTTGTTAGACTAACTTAAGTACAACATGTTCCACGCTCAACAGTTCATGAAAAATTATGCAGATAAAAAGAGAAGAGAGCTGGAGTTTGAGGTAGGAGATTTAGTATTGGTCAAACTGCAACCTTATAGGCAGAATTCAATAGCATTGAGGAAAAATCAGAAGTTGAGTATGAAATATTTTGGGCCATTTAACATTAAAAAGAAGATTAGTTCTGTTGCTTATCAATTAGAGTTGCCAGAAACTGCAAAAATCCACAATGTGTTTCATATCTCGATTTTAAAGAAGTTTAGGGGGGATCAGAAAACTCCCTACATTCCACTGCCACTACAAACAACGGATCAAGGACCTATGTTGATCCCCACAGCGGTGGTAGGTAGCAGGGTAATTCTCCAAAAAGGAAAAGAAGTGCAACAAATCCAAGTTCAGTGGGGACCAGATGAAGCAGCAGAGAGATCATGGGAAGTTCTTGCTGAATTTCGTAAGGCCTACCCCAATTCAACCTTGAGGACAAGGTTGAGAAAAAATGGGAGGGTATTGTAAGGAATAAAATGGATAGTAGGCCCAATTTTGGAAATAATGGGAAAACAGAATCAGTAGGGAAGAATTCCATGTGGCAGAGGATCAAGAAATTAGCAGTATCAGGAGAAGTGCAAGGAAGCTAGCTATGAATAGGTGGAGGGAGGATTTCATTTGGTAACAATATTCTGGTGAATTCCTTATCTCTCTCTCTGCGTCATAATCTATTGGGTTATGCCTCACATTTCCTTCCCTCTATACTGTCATATTCTTTTTCTAATAAGTTCCTGGTATAATGTCTAGGTGACCACTGCAATTGGTGATTCAGATCGAGATCCAAGAGCAATGAAGATGTTTACTTCTCTTATATGATATAGTAGCATGTTACTGTATTGCAAATTCCATTTTTCTTTTCTGCTAAATTCTGAAATTGCATACTCTGTTATAAGACAATTGCACTGTTCCATTGAATTGCAAGTAGCTGAAGTTGAATTTTGTTTCTGTTCAATTTTACCCTTCCACACTGTCAGCCTCAATCAACTTAACACTCTCCAATTAATTGAAAACCACTCTTGCCCTGCCAAATTACTCGTTTTGTGAGTGCTACAACATAACATCTGAATGCGTTGCAGAAGCTTAATTTTGGGTGCAGATTGAGAAAGTGTGGCGTTACTTTTAAAACATGGTCAGATTGAGAATTATCAACTTCGAAGGGAAGAGGAACTCGAATTCGAGGAGGGAGAGAGTTGGCAAAGAAAAAGAATCCCTTTGAGTCTCAAGAAGCCATGTGGTGCAGGATTGAGACTTGGGCACACAAATTTCTTCAGGATTTGGCATAACTGAAACCGTGAGGTCGTCTAAAAGAAAACTGGATGACATCTTTTTATATATATTTTTTAAATGTAAACCGAAGTGGGTGTTAACGACAACGGATTACACCCGTTCGATTTATATTTTGAAAAAAAAAATATAAATCGGATGACACCTCATTCGGTTTACATTTTGAAAAAATATATATATAAACTGGAGAGGTGTCATCCAAATGATAATCGAATGACATTCCATCCAGTTTATATTTTTTTTAAATGTAAATCAAATGGAGTGTTATCTGGTTATTATTTTATTTTGCAAATGACTATGAGATGACACTTCAAAGTCATTTTGGTAATTTCAATATAGATATTTTGAAAATTAAATTTTTGTATGGAAATGCAGGAAGAGAATATGGAGGTGAAGTAAGAATTTGTCAGAATTGCATCCTGACTAATGACTATAATTTTTAGTCTAATGGTAACCGCTCGATTCAATAATATTTATTTTTAATTTTTATTTGTAGTAAAATACAATTTTAACATTATTTCGAATTTTTTTATCTTTTTATTAATTATATTTATTTTTCTTCCTAGGTTAAAACTTTATACGTTAAATTTATTTATTTTTATTTTGTCTAAAATGTTATCTATTTATTCCAGAAAAAAAATATTTTCATTGTTAAAAAATTATCCTTCCCCTAAATGAAAACTATTTATATTTTCTTCTTAAATTAAAACATCTGAAATACATTATTTTTCTCGTTATTAAATAATAGTATTTTAAAATTTATAACTGTATTTTTTTCCTTCCATTTATCATTCACAAAAGAAAAACTATTTTGTTTTATGTTTAGATAGTATTTTGGTTTGTAGTTTATAGTAGTCAAATTTAATTTGTAAATAATTAATCTTCTAGATTTAAAGAAAACTAAAATTACCATCTTTTACTTTGATTGAAAAATTATTTAATTTAATGAAAATGAATCAGATTCAATTTTTTCTAAAGTATCTTTTATTATCGTATATCTATTAAAGGATTATAAGTATACATTTTATAAAACTTTTTATTACAGCATAATATGAAAAAAAAAGGTAATTTCAAAATGTGAATCTTATAAGAAACTTATAAAAAGTAATTTCAAAATTTGAGTTGACGAGCATGTCACAAATCAAATGGAAATGACCATGAGAAGCTGCATACAACTACTGTGCTGGTCACAGTTGAGTGAAGGGAACAACTGTCACCCAAAATCATAAAACTAAGACATGAACCTAAAACGGTCCATTGAAAATTATATGTTTTTTTTTTTTTGAATTACCTGTCTACAATGTCATTCTTCTTTCTACTGTTTGTTGTCAGTTTCATATTTTTCTTCAAGTTACCTCTAGAAGGGATCCAAGTTTGATTAAAACTAATATCTAATAAACAAATAATGAGAGTTTGATTAGAAAATGGAATCAATTTTCATTCATTTAACAGCAACAAAGCCTTATGCCACTAATTGTGGTTTAGCATGGTTAAAAAAAATTTACATTGATACATGTGAAATTATTTTTATTATATTTCTGAATAATATGATTCATTTATAGTTCATAATTCTAAAATTGGCCCTTGTGATTTTCAATTGGAATTATGATTCAATAACTTTGTTCTAGATATTAAAGTATTGACTGACCTTTGTTATTTCTTGCATAAAAATCATTGCATACATAGAGCTAAGAAGACATCACCCATCTCTTTCCTCACAAAACCTTCTACGTGTTTCGCAATTGTTGCATTGTTGAAGTAAGTTTCCGTTCCTATGCAGTTGTTGGACAATTCCTTGCTTGTTGTAACTTGTGTACATAATTATATAATTTTGGCTTGGCCATGATAAAGGAAGGTGTGACGATGGTATTTTTGGTCATAGAAGAAAATTATCACCATAATCAAGACCTTTTATATATATATATATATATATACTCTTTAGAGTTGTGATTTTGATAATTTGAATAAACTTTAATAACATAATTTAAAAAATATGTAAAAGTATTTAGTGTTTAAAAAATTTTAAGTCACAAGTTCCATAAATACAAACCAAATATATACACATAATTATAATTATGAAAATGACATAAAATATTATAACAAATTCAATTTATTTGTTAATACTTTATTAAATTTAAGTTTATAAAATCAATCATTTTGAAAATATTTAATAAAATTTAAATTCATCTAATATAAATTCTTCAAATTAAAAGAAACATTAAAGGCATCTTTATTATTTTTATCTTTTTCGTGAAGTACATCAATAAGACCACCTTTAAAATTATGTGAGATTTCCAACACATCTCCTTTACGCTCAGACTTCTTAATTCGAGCATAAAACTTATATGTAAGGATGGTGTAATAACATACCTGATAACGGATGATCTAATAGGCCCAACAACCTTGTTAGGATAGGTTATAGTGGACTTTAAGTCCAACTCAACCTTACAAAACTGACTTGTAAGGTGAGGTTATCACCCACTTATAAATTATTGAAAGGGTTCATCTCTAGTTAATGTGGGATCTTCAACAACCTCCATTCAAACTGGGAGTATAGTTTAAATATATATTTTTATTGTCTTCTCCTTCAACATTTTTTCATAATGCACTCATCATCTGATGAAATATTCAAACTCCTGAAATGACCTTCTTACACCTTCCCTTTTCTTCTTCAATTTTGAATTAACCATGACATAAACAACATCATTCATAGTTTATTGTTTCAAACGATTTCTTCTCTTTGCGTGGATCTAATAAATACAAATGCAGACATACATATAAGTAATTACTAATTTAGTATATTTTAAGTGTAATTTCACAATTTTTAAGTTCTTAACCATCTCAAACACACTCCAGTTGTGTTCACATACAAAAGAACTACATGTCAAACTATACACAAATAGCAAACCTTTGAAATTCTAGATGTTCATCTCCATAAGACTCACACCAAGCTGCTAGAGTCTTTTTTCTAATCGCCTTAATAGTCAAGGGGTTACAAAACAAATTTTCTCGGTTCTTGAAATCTTTTACTTGCAAATCAGCAAAGTGTTGCTCCTCTGTGTTAGTCACCATCCTTTGTATACATTGTAGTAGGTCAATTTTAACTTTTGTGTCAACTTTAAAATTAAGGGAATAATATAAGGTTTTAGGGTTTAATATCATGTAACATGCAAAGGCCTATGGAGTTGGTTGTCCCACCTTTCTCAATAATATTCCACAAATCTTCATAACTAAAAATAAAAAAAAGTTAATTTGAATTAGTGTTGTCCAATTTTTAAGGGATCAAATCAAAAGGTAAAATGAAATTTCAATTTGGAGATTAGTGAATTATTTATATTTTCTTATCACCATTAAACTCTTCTTGTATCTTTTCTTTAACCCGATCCATTACCTTGTAGATGAAACCCATGGTTGGTTTATCATCAGAATCTATCATTCTAAGCACTTGCATTATAGGAAATGCACCCTTCAAACATATGATAATACTCTTTGAAAATTCTTTATCCAAAACCACATTTTCAACTAAATTTTTATCCCTTGTCCTTACAGAACGAGTTTGCTTCCACTCATCACTAGTAAACATTCTAATCAAAGAGTCTCTATGTTCTAAAAAGACAACCTAATGTTAAGTAAGAGGTGACAAAATGAGTTAAACCTGGTCTCATCAAGCCTCTCCCCTTTGTGAAGTGATGTAGCAAAGAAATTAAAAATGTCCTAGAATAAATATAATTAGTAATTTTTTTACATTTTAGAATAGTATTTTTGATTAACAGGTACCTTCTTTTCAAAATCTTCTAGCATTAAGTCAATGCCAAGTGCTTCACATAAGTGCTTCACATGGAGTTCGTCGTCTTCCTTTTTTCTCATCATCAACTCACCAGGTGTTTTATAATTGGCATCATTGTCTGTTATAATTTGGACAAGGTTTCCCTCACCGATTTCTTCAACAGTGTTATCCAACATCTTACAAATTTTATCAGTTATTTTTAAGATACCAAATGAATCAATATATTTTCGAAGAACAGTTCCCTTTTTAATTTTAACTAAGAAGTTCAATATAGTCCTTCTCTTCTTATTGATCCACCCAACAGTTATTATTGTGTAGCTTGTTTTCTTCCATGCAATCCTATAAAATTCCAAAGCATCTTTTGTTGTCTTAACTTTCTCCTTTAAGTACTTTACATCTCATGGTATGAAGGTAGCTTAAATCCACAACCATAATTTGAAATTGACTCAATCATTCTCCTAAATGCTTTGCTTCTTGGCACATTAAATGGTATGTCATTTTCATAGAAAGACTTTGCTACATCTGTACAAAGTACTTTCTCTTTGGTCCTTCTTGAGTAGTTGATTAATTGTGACTTGTGAGCTCGTTGACCTCTATTGTTCACATCCTCCTCTTCATTCCTCTTTCTCTTTTTAGTTTCTATAGCAGCATCATCAATATCAATCTGTTTTTCTCATTAATCTTTGCTGCAAGCCCACACCAAATTTGAACATTTCTTCTATTTTTCACTTCATCAGTCACACTTTTGCAAGCAACTACATCCTTTTGAGTTTCTACCAAGTGGTGTTTCAAGCCATAAACCCCTCCTGTTATAGTCTTTTGACAAAATTTGCATTGAATTTTTCTTGGATCTCCATCAATACATATTCCATACTTCCAAGCCAAGTCTAATCTACTACCTAGAGCATTTTTTACCACTTTTTTAGTGTGAAAATTTTGTGAGAATGATCCTTTGTTAGAGGCAACATCATTAGAGGGACAATTAAAAGTTCCCGAAGCCATCATTATATAACGTGCTTCTACAATTTTATTTATTTTATTTTGTAGAATGAATATAAGTGTGTAAAAAAGGATACAAAAGCACGAAAGAGAAGAGATAAAAACAAAATTGTCAGTCTTGTAAGTCTGAGAGTGCAAGTGGTGTCTGACAAACAAGAAGATACAAATGCGAGTGTGTGAGTTATAGATTGTGAATTTTTTCGACTAATAAGGAGAAGTGGAAAAAAAATCTTGTTAGTGTATTCAATTTGAGTGTTACTCTAATGACTTTGGGTGTGATTGACGTTTTTTAATTTCGCAGGAAGAGGAAAAGGTGGCTAAAAATGTCTTAATTAAATTAATCTTGTTTTATTTTAATTGAAATTGAAATGAAACCCATTCAATCAAAAATGTAGTGGAGCATAAAAGACTCTTAATTTAATGGGTTTGGGGAATTTTTTGTGAATTTTAATTAGATTAAGTTTAATTTGGTAGTGTTATGGATGACAACACATATAACAAGGTAAAATTTTAATTGCATTAATTTTTAATTAAATTGGGTTTGAACAAAATACATTCACCCAATGAGGTGAACAAATGATACAAGGCAATCTGAAAAAAAAAATGATCTTGTTGTGCAACGATCCTGTGTAGAATTTGAATGACATATAATATGTAAACAATGTTATCGATATCGGATAACGGAAAATATCGGAGAACCCAAAATCCTTTATAACTTTATAACAGAAACCATAACGGGTTATGACGGAAGCATTGCGGTAAAAAAAATACAATATATATATTAAAAAAACAAAAATATAATTGTATTGTAAAAATTATAAAAAAGACAATCATCATGATAATATTATTATGTCTAAAACATAAAATAAGAACAAAACATAATATAAAAGTCTTGGATTTTTAGCTATCAGACTCTTTTTCAATATCAGTATAATTCTCTTCTATATTATCTAATGATGCATATCCCTCCTCCTCTTCTCTTTCAGAGCAACTCTTATAGTTAAGTAATCTTTCAAACTCAGAATCAGAGCTATCATGCAATTCATTCTCAACCCCAATTTGAATATTCTCTTTGCCCTTCTTTGTTGAGGTTGAAGTTACACTTGGACCTTTTTTAGAAGCTTGGGAAGATCCAATAACAATACCACCACTTGATGGTTGCTTTCTTTTACTAAATGCTTGTCTCCTTGTATACGTTATTGGTTCTCCAAGACCGGAAGCTTCATAAACGGTTGCCCAATTCAGAGTGGGATCATCATCAAAAACTAACTCATTTCCCACCTTTTCATTACCATTATCATCATCAACTTGCCCCACTAACCACTCATTACACTCATCAATCTCATTCAGAACAATAGGGTCTATTTCATCCCTAATATTGTATCTCTGAGCAAGTTGTTGGTTATATTTTATGTAAACCAAATCATGCAACCTTTTGTGGTCCAACCTGTTCCTTTTGTTTTTTAATGAATCTGCATTTGTGAATAAGCAAAATGTGTATGTGAATTAATTTCCTTCTACATTCTATGAAAATAATAATAATGAAATAGGTAATGTTATGAATAATAAGTATTACTTGCTCAAATACACTCCAATTGTGCTCACATCCAGATGAATTACATGTCAAACTTAGAATCTTGATTGCCAACTTTTGTAAGTTGGGGGTTGTGTGCCCATAGTTCTTCCACCATTAAGTTATAAAAAATGCAAAGAAAGTAACTTAGAACGTAATCATTATATGATATAAGTTATATCCTAATAAAATTTAGAAAAGTGTCTCACTTGGGGTCGTGGTCTTCCTTGATTCTTTGGCAAAGTCATCACCAAAGAGTCCACTTGCACTTTTGTATAGAGGCAACTTACTTAGAATTTTTTGTTGCACATCTTTAGTTGGTACCAATCATACAATCCATTTGTAATTTCAATATCAAACTCCATATCCGGGTTTGAATAATAGAACTCTAGATTCAAAAAGTGACTTACAGCATGCAAAGGGCGATGAATTTGGCATGTCCATCTATTATCAATGATTGTAAATATATCACTATATTTACTTTCTTTGTCATCGAATGACTTTATTACTGTTTCCTTGGCTTTCTCCATTGCTTCATATATGTAGCTCATAGCTGTTTTTCTTTCCCCATCCACCAAACGAAGTACATGAACAAGAGGAGCCATAACTTTGAGAGTAAATACAGCATGATTCCAAAATAAAGGCATAAGAACAATTTTTGTGGCTTCCTTCCCCTTAGCTTCTTTAGACAACTTGTTGTTGCTCCATTCATCTGAAGTGAACATCTTTCTCAAATTTTCCTTCTCTTGGTGCAACCTTTGTAATGATAAATAAGAGGTGGCAAACCTTGTAACTGCATGTCTTACCAATTCCCTTTTATTTGTAAATTGTCGCAACAAACTCAAGGAACTAGAATGACTATATATAAAGCCAACAAGACCAGCTTCTCTTTGAATTGTCTTCTTTATTGAAGGAAGCTTTCCAATGTCTTCAAGCATCAAATCTATACAATGGGCAGCACAAGGAGTACAATAGAGATGGGATCTTTTCTCTTGTAATAATTTACCAGCCAACACATAATTGCTTCCACTATCTGTGATAACTTGGACAACATTCTCTTCTCCAATTTCCTCCACAAGGTTATCAAGCATCTAAAACAACTTTTCTCTTGTCTTCACAAATTTAGAACCATCAATGGACTTGACAAACATTGTACCTGCAGGGAAACTCACCAAAAAGTTAATCAAACATCGTTGCTTCCGATCAGTCCATGCATCTGACATAATAGAACAACCATGTTTACTCCATTGCGATTTATGATCTTTCAACAACTTATCAGTGTACTCAACTTCCTTATTGAGTAGTGGAACTCTAATTTCATGATAAGTAGGAGCTGGCAAATTAGGCCCATAAGCACCTATAGCATCAATCATATCTTGAAAACTCTTCAATCTTATAAGGTTGAATGACAAGCCTGCTTGATACCAAAACCGAGCAATATACTGATGGACTGATGCCTTCAAATTTTTGTCACATGCTTCTTTGATACTAGCTTGCCTTAGCTTTTCTCTTTTCCTTTTCTCTATTGCAGCACTTGGATTTCTAAAAAACATATCCATTGGTCCTTTTTTTCCACCAACATTTCTACCTTTGCCTGTAGAAATTTCAATTTCATCTTCACTCTCATTATCATCATTAGCAGTCAGATTGATGGAAGAGGTTGTTGTTTTTTCTTTAAATAATTCCCAAAGCTCTTCTCTCACATTTTGTAGAGTTTTGGTGCAAGGAGCAACATTGCCCTTCTTTGCCATTAAATGTTCTTTGGCCCTTGTCACTCCTCCTTTCATAACTTTCCCACAGTAATTACATACAGTTGTATTTAGGTTGGATTCATCCATAGGATGACAATGTATGTTTCCAACCCGGATCAGTTCTCTGGGATGCTCTTGTCTTGATTGTTAGCCATTGGTATTGTTGTAAAATAATGATATTTTTTTATAAATAATTAAAGAAAAAAATTAAAAAATATATAAAAATAAACAAAACAGTTTGCAATAATAATTAAAGGTAAAAAAAACAAATTAAAAAGTATTTAGAAAAAACAAAATGTTTGCAATAGTAATTAAATTAAAAAAAATAGTTTGCAATTAAAAATATTTTTTAAAAATTAAAACAATTTGCAATAATAATTAAAGCAAAAAGAAACAAATTAAAAAATAGTTTAAGAAAAAAAAAACAGCTTGTAATAATAATTAAAGTAAAAAAAACAATTGAAAAATATTTAGAAAAAACAAAACGTTTGCAATATTAATTAAATTAAAAAAATTCAAAATATATATTGAAAAAGATAAAACAGTTTGCAATAATAATTAAACTAAAAATATTAAAAAATATTTAGAAAAAATAAAACAATTTGCAATAGTAATCAAAGTATAAAAAAACAATTAAAATATTTACAACAAATAAAACAATTTACAATAATAATTAAACTAAAAAAATTAAAAAATATCTAGAAAAATAAAACAGTTTGCAAATTGCTATAATAATTAAAGTAAAAAAACAATTAAAAGATATTTAAAAAAATAAAACATGTTGAAATAATAATTAAAGTAAAAATACAATTAAAAATTATTTAAAAAATAAATAATTATAAATTGTAATTACTAGAGGTAGTTAGCGAAGGGAGACGGGTAGAGAATATATGACAGTAGTGAATAGGGGTAATGAATAGTAGGAAAGATAAAAAAAAATTGTAAGTTTAACCGTGACAGTGAATAGTTGGAGGAAGTGAATAGTAGGTTTGACCGTGGTAGTGAATAGTTGGAGGCAGGGAATACAGGGATAATTGTAGGTTTCACCGTGGTAGTAATAGTTGGAGGCAGTGAATAGTAAGAGAGATAATTGTAGGTATTGTGGCAGGGAATAGTAGAAGGTATAAAAAAATTGTAGATTTAATAGTGACAGTAAGAGGGATATATAAGGTTTAATTGGGCTGGGTAAAAATACCATTCAGTTAAAAAGTTAAGAATTAGGTTAAATTATAGCTATTAAATTTAAATTATACCTGTTAAGTTTAAATTATAGTTGTTAAATTTAAATTATAGGATTTAATAAAATTTTAGCTGTTAGAATTAGGTTAATTTACTAATTGGGCCGGGTAAGGCCCAATTAATATCACCCAAATAATTAGGTCAGCCACCTTCGTCACCCTCATCCCTATCAGCCGCGTCGACCGTCGTACACGTTGCGCCGCCGCACACACAACGCCGCCACGTACGCAACGCTTCCGTGCACGCTACGACTGCACGAGCTAATCCTCCACGCACAAGCTACTGGGCGCTTTTCCGCTTTTTTCGATTCGCTGTGACATGATGTTACGCAGAAAGCGGCCGCTATGGACCGCCATATAGAATCCGCTTCGCCACCGTTGTGTGGTGGTGGTAGTATGTAAATCCGCCACCGCATTCTGCCATGGCACAACCATGGCCGATTTTCGATAACACTGTATGTAAAATCATAAAATCTAACGATTTTACAATTAAAAAATTGATTTTAACTACCATGTTCACACCTCTTAACATTCAACAATGATACAATGCATAATGGTAGTAGTACACATAATATAGAATTTACCTCTCATAAATCGATATTATCCTCATCTTTATGTTCATTCTTTGATTATTGATGGGCACCGTCACAAAATTTATGAAGATGGGACTGTAGTGAAATTGAATTTGCCTTGTAAAGTTATTGTTGTTATTCATTGGAAATATTGAGGTTTGGTTGTCATTTGGTACGTAAGCAAGATGTTGAAGATATTTATGGAGATTGTATCATCGTGGATTTAGGAATTGTTAGCCAATACAAGTAAAGTGGTATGTAAAGATGTCGTCTTATAAGGGATGTGTTAAAACTAGTAGGTTAGGAAATCCCATTCTAGATCGCCTTTATGCCTTGTCCCTTGGGCAAACTGTTGTGGATAGCCTTTTAGGAAATGCTATTATTGATCTTAAGTTTTGTGCTATAAAGTGTCAAACATAGGAACACAATCTTTGGAGGTAATATGCATATTAATAAATGGGTCACCCATTAAGCGATGATTGGACTTGGTCCTTGGATGATGATTATGTCGCGTAATCCCCATAATATTGGTGGAATAATTGAAAGTAAAGAACTAAGGCCGAAATTATAACAATTGATTCTACGTATATCGGAATCCGATTTTCTCAGTACCCAATATCTAATTAAGTAGTTAAGGGTGTGGAATCGGGAAAACAATATGACCTATGATAAAGGTATGTTTGTGCATCTGGGCGAAACATACTACTCAAAAGTCAAAATTGGAAATGGAGACTATATTGAGGTTAAAGGCTTAAGTGATATTGTCATTAACACTGACTCATGAACAAGAACTATCTTAGATGTTTTGTATGTTCCCGAGATTGATCAAAATTTGTTAAGTGTCGGACAGCTTTTAGAGAAAGGCTATGTTGTCGTGTTCAAAGATAAAACTTGTGAAGTCTTTGATACAACTGGCATTAAATTGATATCAATAAAGATGAAGGGCAAAAGCTTCTTGGCAAACATACAAATAGACTTAGCCTACTCCTCTACGGCTGAAGTTGGGAATTGGGAGAAAGCAAAAACAATTGAGAAAGCAGAAAAGAAAGAGATTAAAGGCCTTGAAATGTTCAAGATTAATGAAGAGCAAGAGTTTTTCATTTGATCCACTATAAGAAAAGTCATGGCTAGATAAAATGGAAGATGATCCACCAATTAGAGGCACTCAGTTACTCTCTGACATGTATCAAAGATGTAATGTTACAATATGTGAACCCGCTGATCATGAGGAAGCTCTCAATGACCTCAAGTGGAAAAAAGAAATGGAGGAGTTGTATATGATTGAGAAGAACAACACTTGGGAGCTTGTTGACATACCTCCAGATAGAAAGGTAATTGAGGTGAAATGGGTGTTTAGAACTAAGTTAAATGTTGATGGTTCAATTAACAAACATAAAGCAAAGCTTGTTAGGTATTACGATATTGATTGTAATGGTTTCTTGGAAGATATTGAAGAGTACTTCAGGATATTGTTTTAGTCTTGGTTCAGGATTTTTTTAATAGTGCTCTAAGAAACAAGAAATTGTTGCAAAGTCTACAGCAAAAGTTGAATTTATTGGTGCTACAGCTCTTGTTAACCAAGTCTTGTGGTTGAAAATTTTTTGATTGATCTTAACATGGAGCAGAAGAAAGATGGAGTTGTTGATCTTGTTTATTGCCAAACTGAAAACCAGATTGCTGATTTGTTTACCAAACCACTACCAGCCAACATGTTTGAATTCTTGAGACAGAAGATTGGAGTTTACAATTCAAAAATCAAGGAGGAGTGTTAGATATTTGTTTTTGAAACTGCACATCGATTTGTTTCCGTTTTTGAATATGTCTTTAATTAGAATAATTGTTCCTAATTGTTTCCTAAACGTTAAGATAAAATATTTTAGTTTTTGATAACTGTTCCTAAACTTTAAGGGGAGTAATTTCAGTCAGTTATTTTTCCTTTCTACAAGTATTATAAATGTAAGTTGTTCATGGCTCAGCGATATAAGAAGAAATAACAATATATTTTTCTTCATACATCTTTGATCATTTTTATTATTTTATATCCTCCTATTTTGTAAAACCAACAACAATGAACCTATTGTAGAACAATCACAAGAAATAATATTAAAAAGATCACATAGAGAGAAAAATGTTATTTCGAATGATTACGTGGTTTATCTACAATAGCCAGAAATTGACTTAAGCATTAATAATGATTCAGTTTCATTTTCAAAAGTCATTAATGATGATCGTTCTGATAAGTGGTTAAATGCCATGAAAGATTGACATAAATCAATGAAACAAAAATGAAACCTTTTGGAACTACTAAAAGCATGTAAGGGAGTTGGGTATAAATGGATCTTTAAGACTAAGCGTGACTGTCATAGAAATATCGAACGTTACAATGTCAGACTTGTTGCCAAAGCTTTTACTCAAAAAAGATGAAATTGTCTATAAGGAAGTTCAATGATACTATTATGTCCTTTTTTTATTTAAGAAAAATATTGTTGATCGGTAAATATATGCGAAGGTCAGTGGAGGCAAGTCTATATTTCTGATTCTGTATGTTGATGATTTCTTTCTTGCTACTAATGATATATGCGAAGGTCAGTGAGACTAAGAAGTTTCTCTCTAACAATTTTGAAATAAAAGATATGGGTGAGACATACTATGTGATAGGAATAGAATATTTTGTGATAAATCACAAAGATTATTAGGCATGTCTCAGAAAGTATGTATTAATAAAGTTTTAGAGATATTCAAAATTGATAAACATTTAACATCTCCTGTTCCAATACATAAAGGAGACAAATTTAGTCTTATCTAATGTTCAAAGAATGATTTGGAATGAAAACAAATGGAAAATATCCCTTAACATTTGTTGTTGGGAGTTTGATGTATGCTCAAACATGTACGAGGCCAAATAGATACCAAAGTAATCCAAAATTGGATCACTAGAAATTGCAAAGAAGGTCTTAAGATACTTGTAATGAACAAAGAATCACATGCTTACTTGTAGGAGATTTGATCATTTTGAGGTGATTGGATACACATATTCAAATTTTGCTAATTATGTGTATCTTTTATTTGAATAAGTGATTTCATGGAAAAATACAAAATAGTCAGTCATTGTTGCCTCCATCATGGAGGCTAAATTTGTGACATGCTTTGAGTCTACAATTTGGACTAATTGGCTACAGAATTTTATTTCAGAACTTGGAATAGATGACAATATTGTTAAACCGCTGAAAACTAATTGTGATAATCTTGTTGCAGTATTTTTTCCTAAAACTAAAAATTAGTCCAAAAGTGCTAAGCATATGAAATTGAAAAACTTTTTTGTTAAAGAAGAAGTTCAAAAATATATAGTCTTAATAGAACATATTAGCACTGATCCCCAAAGGTATTTACTAACTATGTAGAGAGAATATGGACATTATATATACTAGTGATACCGAATGTGAATGTTGTTATTAATGTTTATTTAATGTCTATCTCCATAACGAAGGTTTCTCATTCATAACCACCATTAACTATTAACCACCATTAACCATGAAGAAAGAATGTGAGGAAAAAAAAAACAATTATAAAGAAATAGTATTGCAAAGAGATAAATTGACATAAGGAGATTAAAGAATTTATTTTCCCTAAATCTCTCATGGATTAAGATTGTGTTGTGTGATAATCATAAATTCTAATATCCTTATTTACGAAATAGTAATTTATAATTGATCTTACACATCATTCATTTTTACACCCATTTATAATACTATAAGTAAAATCACCAGCTAAAGCTAATAGACTCAAAATGCAGATTCTCAGCTGAGTAGCAAACGGCTGCAACTTCGTGCCTCATTGTTTTGGGTCCTGAAGCAATGACTCCCACACTTGACCCTTTGTGCTCAAATAGGATTCCTGAAAAAGAAAAAATAAATAGAGTGATTTCAAATCCATTCACAAGTCTCCAAGACATAATTATAAGAAATTGGAGGTGACTCACTTCTTAGGTCAGGTCTTACACCATAATGCACATTGGTAGCGTGAATAAGTGACTGATACGGAAGACTTTCCAATTCTCTATCAGCATTGTAAACCATAGAGTTTGGCGACACTGTTGGTGTAGACCCTTCCATGTTCTGAATCTGTCTTCCTTCTTTCGTATAATATTTCTTGTTCCAAAGAAAAGCTGCACTAGAAACGCTTGCTATGGACACACATATTACTAGCATGTTGAGGAATGCATTCAAAGGGTAAGAGAATATTTCATTTGAGTTATGATCAATAGGGAAAATGTAGTAACGGGTAATAATCCCTATTAAGATAAGGAACATGACGAAAGAGGATGAAATTATAGCACCAAGCCAGAGCCAACTGTTTGGACCTAATATAGGGTGTACTGGTTCATCAGATGGATTTGGCTTGAACCATTTTATTTGAGGTTGAATTAGGCCATCTGCTTTAAACTCCTTGTCCCTTGTGATGTAGGCCTCAATTTGCAATTCCAAATTGGAAATATCAGAAGGTGTGCCAGATATTGGGAGGATCAAATCTAGCATTGACAGAGATGAAGAGTTCTTGAAGGCACAAATTAGGACCACTTTCGGGGTTTTGCATTTGAAGGTGGTGTTCAGATATATTAGCTCCCGAATGATAGATATAAAAGGTGTGATGCCACTTCCTCCACTCACCATCACAAGAGTGTCATGCCTGGTGGAGAAAAAACAAAGTTTATTATTATGTGGAAGTCGAAGTGAAAGAAGTCATCTCTGATAAAGCATTAGGTTTGAAGCTGTGTTTTGCTTCTAAGATACAAACCGTAGATAGTTGGTTGAAGCAGGTCCATAAGGACCTTCGACAGATGCAGAAAGGCGATCTATTGTGGAAGGAGTTGAAAGCAACTGGTATAGCTTATTGGTCCAAGTTCCTTCAGTTTTAATAACAACACTTAGCTTGTCTTGCTCCAAATTACTGTTAGAAGTAACAGTAAATGGATGCCACTGCAGCTTGGATATGATTGGTATATTTATGAACATCACACTTGTGGGGTTATAAGTTAATCCTGCCAAAAACATGTCATGTAGCTCATAAAAGAAGTCTCAAATAAATTAGTCATTTCTGAAGATAGTGAGCTAGGATAGTCATGTTAGTTACCATGGCCTTTGGAGAAGTTGAGTTCTACAGCTTGACATGGCAAAACCCGAGCAGAAACCAGACGAACTTGGCGTCTTGATTGCAGAAACCTTAAGTAACGATCAACCATGAAGAGGTAGAAACCAGGGAGCATAATTAAGGTGTAGGAAATGCCAACATGAAAGATGAAGAAGACTATGAAGAGGATGTAGAGGTGATGAGTGTAATAGAAGAGCTCAAAATAGGTTCGCCTAATGCGGGGAATGGTTACAATCCACAGTAGCAAACCAGCAAGCAAAGATATCTCTCCGGCCACAACGGATATATCGTTTTTCTTCCATTCCAACATCTGCAACCAAAAAAAGCCACGGCCCCATCAGCTTAATACCACAATACTATAAAACAAAAAACAACATAAAATGCTGTTCAGAGGACTTGCTCAAGAATAACACTGCAACAGGTTTTCTGCTTGGTTTCTAATATGTTCTGCTGTAACTGTTATAGTGTTAATTCATACATACTTGTATAAAATTTTGTTCTTTATCAATGTAAGTTCTTAACTAACCGTAGAAATTTGATGAATAATTGCCCAATGGATGATGAAGCTCAAACCATGAGCAGTGAAGAGTAGCATGGCAATATGTCCAAGCCAAATATGGTACTTGATGCTGCTCTCAGAGGTGAGGCCAAGCAGTGGCAACAAGCTTGAACCACGAGCCACAGGAAAAAACATAAATACTAAACATATGTTCCCAACAATACCAAACCTTAGTGCTGTAGTTTCTAGCTTCTCTTGCCATCTGCACCACCAACATATATCACAGTTAACAATAACAATCAAAATGCTTAACTTAGTTGTAAGAACCCTCGGATAAAAGTTTACATTTTCTGGCCATCCTTTGCTGCTGATGCGGGGGTGATTTTTGCAAAGCTGTTGCTTAAAGCAGTTGCAAAGGACCAGACTAAGAGTGCAATGAACATGAGGAAGAATGCAAGCTCTGTGCCAGAAACAATACCAAGAGGGCCTTTTATAAGTACTGGACGCTTCCATATGGTTACTGCAGCTTTCTTTGAGTTGCTGCTGATGATGCACAGAACATATTTACATGTGAAAACTCAATTATCAGAACTACAATTTTTTTCAGGCTTATTAAAAACTTTGTCCCCACCCTAACATTGTTTGTCTAGAGTTGAAAAATTAAACATTTTGCTAAAATAAGTATTTATTAGATAGGAAAATAAGTATGTAAAATTAATTAAACTTTTCTATAAGATAAAATCAGTTTGTGAAGAAAGTAACCGAAAAGAACTTTTTACAAAGTAATTTATAAGTAAGACATAAGTTCATTTTTTAACAAATAATTATTTGCTATTTCTCATCCATATAAGTATTTAAATGAAAAAAAAATAAAATTTATACTTCTATCTACCATATTTAGTGGATAACATGTATGACATAACAGCAAAATTTAAATGCAGGTCTATGCCTGTCTTTTATGTTTCCTTCTTTATTTGTTCTTAAACTCATGTCATTTTCAATACTTTTTTATGTGTTAGACAAATAAAACGACAATTTGATAAAAAAAAAAAAAAAAAAAAAAAAAAAAAAAAAAAAAAAAAAAAAAAAAAAAAAAAAAAAGAGGAAACAAATTATAGAAAATTTGATAATATTATAAATCGTCAGTTAGCTTAAAGAACAGTATTACCCTAACATTCACAAATATAAAAGCACATTGGCAAGCACTATTTTAATAGAGATCAACAAAGTGTAGTGTTAATCTTACAATGAACCATTTATGAAAAGATTACAACCTTAGTAAGTGGTGGAAAATGGTACCTTTCCATGACGGAATCATTTGTTTTCTTTATTATGTGGAGGTAGACACACCCCAAAGTAGCTATGAGCAAGATTGGGAAAGTGTACATCAGAAGATAAGCACCTTCAATAAGAACAGTACAGGGAAATATTAGCATAAAATAAAGAAAGCAATGTAGGCACTGAAATTAACAATTGAATAAACTGATAAGACCTTTTGAACCCAAGTAAGTTGTATTGTTAGTGCTTGCTCTGTATCTAGGAAGCCAAATTTGTCTAAAAGTATTTGTGGGTGACATTATCCAAATGAAAATCCAACCCAAGAACAAAAGCAGCACCAAAAGCCTTATTGCAATTTGAAGCCTGTGAAATTTTGCTTGAGAGGGTGACCTCTTCACCACAGTTTCTTCAGCCATCTTGATTTGGGTTGCAATTTTGTGGGGAGAAAAGAAAAGAGTGCAGTGAGGAGAATCAAAGTGGATGACCTATTTATAGTTCATGAAATGGAATTTGTTTGATGGGACAATTATTTATAAAAGAAAACATTAGGCATGAGACACCAACAGGGTAAAAACAAAAAAGCATGCTTCATGTCCCTCATATAGGAATGTAGAAATTAGTAAAAAAATTTGCATCATGTTCTGTGGACCCAAATTATTGGGTCACATGACAGGGTTGACATGAATCAGAGGTCAACAACTACTTCAGTGTTAGAACTAGTGCCAAGTGAGAAAATCAAGGGTTCAACACCTTTCTCATTCCACATGAATAGATCAAGATAAAAGTGAATAAAAAGTGCATATTTAAATTAAGATAAAAATAAAAAAATAAAATAAAAAATGTATAAAAGTTTTTAAGTCATCGGTAATTGATATAATATTTTTTAATAGATAAATAAAATTAAATGTAATTCATAAAATAAAATTAAAATTATAAAAATTTATCATTATTGATATTATTGTTGTTATTTTATAAATTTATTTTAATTATTATTATAACTATTAATTTCATTATTAATATTGTTTTACAATTTAATTATTTTTATTATTTTAATTGTTATTTATGATTTTATTATTTTTAGTTTTTAATACTAATATTACTAGTATTTTAGTTTTAAAGTTATCTTATTTTTTATTATTATTTTATAAATTTATTATTAATATTTTTCAATTTTATTGATTAATATTTTATTATTATTATTATTTTATAATTTTATTAATTTTATTATTATTTAGTAATAATAATATTTATTATTGTTATTGTGTTATATTATATAGTTAATTATATTTATATTATTATAATATAAATATAAATATATATTAATAAATTAATAGTTAGAACTAATTATATAAAAATTTAATATGTATTTAATATAATAATTACATATATAAATATAATACAATATTTGTTATATAATTTGTTATGTTTTTATAATCTGAAATAATAGATATTTTATTACATTTATATATAATCTACATCTTTTTTTATAATTTTCGTAACTATGAAAAGAAAAAGTATCCTAACATTTTTGTCTTGTTTTTCATTTTTAATTTCTTGAGTTTTGCATTTTCATTGGTTTTCTCTCCCTTCTATCTATATGCGTAAATCCTTTCAAAAAGTAAAATTCTAAATCCTAAACTTTTAAAAAACAAAACAAAGCTTTGATAAAAAAAACACACAAATTTTAAAATTATTACTAGAAAACACATTATTAGAAAAATTAGACAAAAACTACTAACTTAATGTAAATAGAATTAAATTATTAGTAGATTAGAGTTGTTTAGCATGTCTTACTGTTAACTTAATGCGAATTAGATTTTAATTTTTAAAAGAAAATGAATAAATTATTATCCATTAAATAGAAGAATTTTCTTATGTCTTAAGACAGTAAAAGGTATGATATTTGCATTGTTTTTATTTTTTGTTGTATAATTTATGTGTTGATTCATTTATTTATATTATGTATTGTAAAAACAATAACATCGCATACTTTTATGAACTTTCTAAATTTAACTATGGAGTTGTACTGAATATTAAGAAAATTAATTGGTAGAAGACTCACCAACACTTAAAAATTATATAAAAGAGTATTGAGTAACTAATGAATACTTCCTCTTACATTATTATGTATTTCTAAATTTGTAGATCTATAATAAATAAGGTAAAAATAAAATAAGATAATTATGTAGGTAGTTTGTTTTATTTTATAATTTAATCTTAATTATAGAATGATAACCTTTTTTTAGTTTTGAATAAATATTTTTAAAATTATAAACAGATTCATAGCATGAATGAATAGTTTATGTTAATTTTTTAAAATTTTAATTATGAACTAAAAGTAATTTAGTATGCCAAATTATATATATAACTAATAATTACTATTGTTAATTGTTACTGTTAATCAAATACAATTTTATAGATATAATAAACGTATAATACATATAACATTCTGGTGAGAACTTTCCAATACGTGCTACCTGTATATAAGTAAAAAGTCACTAACAAAGTTACTAACTCATATAATATAATCGATTGTGATTTATTGATGGTAAGAAATTAAAATAAAAGAAAGACTATGACAAAGTCAAGTAAGTTATATATGAAAAAAAAAAAGTTTGATGTAAATGATTATGTATGATAAAATGATATAATTTTCAAGTGATATGTTTCTTGCGTTGCTAATTTAAACAATTTCCACTTGCTAAAATTCTGCCTCAAATAATGCCTCTTAATCTTATTTCTCAAACACTATATATATGGTGGAAGACATGAACCATGCCTCTGCTGCTAACTTTCTGATCTAATTCCCTTTTTGAGTTTTATAATATTTTGATGACTTCACCTCCATTCCGATAATCATGTGTTTTTTTTTCTCTTATGAGGAAATAAATTGTTAGAAAATTGAGTACTACACTCAAGATAAATTGAAGTTAAACATCTCCATTAGAGAGAATCCATGATCATAAACTTAAAGCTTTAGTGTTATAAAACCTTTTTTTTATTCAAGTGTAATGGAATAATATAAAATTTAAAATTCTAGTCATAAAATTAAAAATCATTTTTCTATCTTGAAAGGAATTTTTCTTTCAACAAATTTAAAAAAAAAAATGTTATTAAAATGTTACATTATAGTTAATTAACATAAAGAGTGAAAAAATGATGTGATATTATAAAATTCATACAAATTATTATTTTATATGAAATATTAATTATATATGTGTACAATTTTTAATTTCTATTTTTTCATACCCTTTTATATAATTTTTATTAGATAATTACATGTTTTTCCTAATTTCCTAATTTCCTCTTTTTTGTGGAATTAATTTTATATGTTAATTATTTATTTTATTTATTATTAAAAGAACACAGTGGATAAAGAAAGTAACCGTTGTTTATCAATAATTCAAAAGTTGATATATATGGTTACATAGCCAAAAATATTAATAATTTTTTACATTAAAAATAAAAAATTAAAGAAGAAATAGTAAAAAAATTATGTAAAAAACAGTTAAAAAATCTTCTTCATTAACTATGTTAAATATTATGTTTTATATTTATGTAAGGGTAGTTTAGTCCTTTTATTATTTCTCTTTGTTGTATATATTTACATTGTATTGCTCTTGCTCATTAATGGAACCCTAATCCTCTTCTTCTCATTTTTCCTCTCTTCTTCTCTTCTTGAATGCTAATCTTCACATGGTATTAAGAGCAAGGATGATTACCACAGCTTTCGCGGATCCAACTTTTAGACGACCCCTTTTCGCATCTATTTCGGTGACCCATTTTCACAGACCCAGGTGATCTCGTTCACTCTTTTGAAACTTTGCTGTTAGGGTTTGAATTTGTAGAATTTGGAATTTGCTGTTTGGGAATTTGGAGTTGCTCTCTGTTTGGGATTATTTGGGATTATTTGCAATGGCTGGAGAAAGGGATGATTCTCTTCAATCCATTAGTGTGCAGTTGAATGGGCAGAATTATTCATATTGGAGTTATGTGCTGAAAATTT